>MKWU01000195.1_pt1 | contig 111879 bp, 112 predicted proteins | sample 809101 | NCBI WGS metagenome assembly MKWU01 (sample SAMN05860141, study PRJNA318959) | sponge metagenome | host: Aplysina aerophoba | place: Slovenia: Piran, Adriatic Sea, Gulf of Piran | collected 2013-05-07
GTCGGGGAGAACTGACATCGATGTACAGGATGGGGAGGATGTGTTGTCGTGTTTTACTTCATCGCTTCTTTGCTCTGTCGAAGGGCCAGAGGTGTTTTGACTTCCCCTCACCCTAACCCTCTCCCCAGGGGAGAGGGGACTTTTTCCGGGGGCAGAGGCTACTTCGAGGTCTGCGGCTTCTGCGCGGTCTTCTTGGTCGCGAAGTTCTTGGGCGATGGCCTCATAGTCCTCGTTGTCGTAGTGGGCGTATTCGTCTAGGAATGTGGGGAGGCCGGCTAGTTGCTTTTTCTGGCCTATGCTGAGGCGGGTGGACTGCTGGTCTTGCCAGTAGGCTTGCAGCATTTCGGGGGTGATGTTGTCGTAGTTGGTGTCCCAGCCGCGACGGATTATCTCATGGGCTGCGGACATTTTGTGATGCCAGGTGTAGCCTTCCTCGGGATCGAGGCTGGTGTCGTTCATTACTTCCAGCAAGAATCGGATGGCGTCTGTGCCGTGTTCGTTGTACTCTCGCATTCGCTTGGCTAGGTCGGTGTGCAGGGTGTCGTAGTCGTTGGTGTCTTCTACATCGTCGGCATAGACTTTGAGCGTGGGCTTTCTGCCCCAATGTCCGTGGCCTCGGCGCAGGATTTCTCTCGCTGCTGCCATGCGGTCAACATGCCGGATGCGGAGTTTCTTGGGGGTGAAGGGTTTGTCCCTTCGGGTCATTACGTGGGATAGGAACTCGGCGATGGTGTGGCCTTCGGCTGTTTCCTGCCTGATTAGGTGGGCTATGTCGTAGTTTAGGATGTCGAGGTGGGTTACCTCGCGCTCAGGTTCTTCGGGTTTGGTGGCCTCTTCCCGCTTACTTAATGCTAGTTCTTCGGGTGTGGGGATTAGGCCCCAGAATTGGGACTCTTCTGACTCCGGTTGGTCGGAGCCGTAGCGGGCCAGGAGCTTTGCGGCTTCGAGCTTGTGGTGGTATTTGGCGTCTGGGTACTCTCCCCGGATGGTGTCCGCGAGGAACTGGGCGATTAGGTCGCCGTTGTCGGTGTGCTTGCGGATATTCTGTTGTAGTGCGTTTGTGATGCACATGGGTTTGAGTTTCCAGTTTTGAGTCTTCGGTTTGATAGCCACAAAGGGCACAGAAGGCACAGATTGTAAGTGATGGCCCTTGGCCTGCAAACAAATGTACTTATTGATAGATCTATGATACGGACGGATGTTTGAGTTGTCAAGGGAGATGTGGCGAAATTAAGGGAATGATGTTTTCAGCGCAGGGGGGATTTTGGGGCTGCAGATGTGGTGTGGAGGCTGAGATTAGTGGTGTTAGGTGTGTGGTACAATTCGCCAACAGTGGGGATGGAGGCGTGCGAATCGCAAGCTGGAGGGGATGCCAAAAAATGACCACTAAGATTGGAAATGAAGACCCTTTTGACGAGGTAGAACGCGGGATTGACTGGCTGGAGCGTCTTGAAAACATGCGGGCGCGCCAAGACCGGGAGTCCGCAATTTTGGAGACAGTCGAGTATGTGGAAATGCTGCGCAAAGTGATAAAAAACTTGTCTGCAGATGCTACCGCAGAAAGTCTATCAACGGTGCATGGGCAGGAGATCGCGGACTTCATAGCTGTCATTGGGGAGCCCGGAACTAAAGACCCGTGGGAAGAGATTCTAAAGCCTGCGCTCTTGGAGCGTTAGCGATCTGAGTAACCGGCAGCACTTCGGGCACTTGGGGGCAAATTCATGGACTCGCGTGCCGATGAGGGGCATTCATGCATGGGTTACGGGCATGGGTTGCGAGTTTTCGTGGAGTGCATTTTCGCTCACTGTTCTTGGACAGGAGTAGGCTCACGGAAATGGCAGATCAAGAGACATCGAATGCCGAGGAGACGATGAATTGGTTAGAAGCGTAGATATTCACGCACACATTTCTCCGGAAGGATTTATCCGCGCCGCTGAGAAGGGCGAGGACTGGTACGGGACGATGGCGGATGCCGGCGGGATGGTCAACTACAATCCGAAGACGGCGTGGACGCCCGAGGAACGGCTGGCAGACATGGATTCCATTGGCGTCGATGTGCATGTGCTGTCCACAAATGCGTACTTCTACAACTATGACAAGGATGCCAAGACCGTGACTGCGATGTCGCGCGAGGCGAATGACTATGTGTCGCAGTTGACGAAGGACCATCCCACGCGCTTTGCAGGTCTGGCGAACCTGCCGATGCAGGATGTTAAGGCGTCGGTTGCGGAGCTGGAACGGTCGGTGACGGAGCTGGGGCTGAAGGGTGCGATGATCGGCGACCATGTTAATGGGAAGACCTACGACGATCCCGTATTCGCGCCACTGTGGGCTGCCGCAGAGCAGCTTGGCGCGGTGATGCTGATACACCAAGGAGGGCCGACAATCGTCAGTCCACGCTCGTCGAAGTACCATCTTCCGAATACTATCGGCAATCTTGCGGACAGGACGGTAACATTCGCGTCTTTCGTGTACGGGGGCGTGATGGACAGGCATCCTGATTTGCGGATATGCCTTTCGCATGCGGGCGGGTATGTCTGCTACGGGATTGGCAGGATGGACAGGGGCTGGCAGGTGCGGTCGGAGGCGCGGGAATTTATTGACAGGCCGCCGAGCGAGTACCTGAGCAGCTTCTACTATGACTGCCTGACTCACGATGAATTGGCGCTGCGAGTGCTGATAGACCTCGTGGGCGTGGAGCGGGTGCTGTTCGGCACGGACTGGCCTTTCGACATGGCGATAGACTGGCCGGTGTCGTGGCTAATGGGCTTGGAGAGCCTTACGACGGACGAGAAGGAAGCGATTCTATATAAGAATGTTGAGGCACTGCTGGGAATATAGGGCCGGTGGCTAACTGGATATACAGGATTTTCAGGATAGGAAAGAGATGATAGCGAAAGAGCGGGATACCGAGTATTACATCGACAAGGCGCGGGAGCTTGCGGCGCTGGTGGCGGAGAATACGGGCCGTATAAACGAGCAGCGCAAGATTCCGACGGATGTCTCTAACGAGATTGCGGATGCGGGATTCTTCCGTCTGCTGATGCCGCGCAATCTTGGGGGCGCGCAGCTCGATCATCCTGATTTTTTGCGGATCGTGCAGATATTCGCCGAGGCAGATGGCAGCGTGGGCTGGTCGATGAACCAGAATAATGTCTTTGCCACTTATTCCACCCGGATGAACGATAAGACGCGGGAGGAGATATATAGCAATCCTCGTGCCGTTATCACGAACGGGCCGCCGGTGGCGCGTTCGAGAGCGATCGAGGTTGACGGTGGGTACAGCCTGAGCGGGCGGTGGAACTTCAGCAGTGGGAGCGACCATGCGACATGGATTGCCGCGCTGACTCCTATTCAGGACACCGGAGAAAACGGAACGAGCCAGCATGAAATGGTGTCCAGAGATGATATGTGGATACTGCTGATTCCTAAAGATGAGGTGGAGATGGTGAACAACTGGCAGGTGAACGGCCTGCGTGGGACTGCTAGCTGGGGGTTCGAGGCGGACGGGCTGTTCGTTCCGAAGCATCGGACTTATCATCCCTTGTCCCCGCCTCGCGAGGATGGCGGCGTCTATCGGATACCGATTTCGCTGCTGTTTGCCTCGGGGTTCGGGACGGTGGCGTTGGGAGCGGCGCGGGCTGCGCTGGATGCGGCGAAGGAACTCGCGAATCGCAAGGTGCCGGGGAATATGAACCCGAATACGCCGTTGCTGCGAGACTGGTCAACGACGCAGCGTCAGGTGGGCGAGGCGGAGGCTATCTGGCATTCGGCGCGGGCGTTTGTGCGAGAGGCGGCGGGCGCCGTATGGAAGACGGTTGCTGCGGGGGAGCCTCTGACATTGAGCCAGCGGATACATATGCGGCTTGCCAGCACGCATGCGAATCGAAAGGCTGCGGATGTGGTGGACATCGCATATACGCTGTGCGGGTCGTCTGCGATATTCGAGAGCAATCCGGTGCAGCGGCGGTTCCAGGATGTGCATGTGATCAACCAGCAGGTGCAGGGTCGTTTGACGCACTATGATACGGCGGGTCAGTTCTTCCTGGGAATGGATGTGGGTGACGGTCAGTTTTAGGGAGTCTATCAGTCAGTTAGTGCGTCAGACGGTCAGTAAGTCGTGCTGATGCGGGGGCATATTCACTATAATGGTATATTCGCCGCGAATCTCTCAAAGTCAGCCTTCGGAGGTCGAGCGCAACCTATGGCAAAGATCAGGGTGATGTACTGGAAGGAGATTCCGGTGCAGGTGCAGGCGCAGGAAGATGGGGCGCCGCCGTTTGGAGTGCCGCTGGATGCGCGGTTTCAGCAGGGCGTGGACGCGATCGCGATGTTCGATGGGAGCATGGGGAGCGACGACTACCTGATGGCGTGGGAATGGCACGATTACGGGGATGTGGATGGGAGTGCGCAGTCGGCTGCTGAGGCTGTGGCTGCGCGGTTCAACGAGGGATTTCCGGCGGACTTCGTGGCGCGGATTAGGGATATGCAGAATGCGGGGGAGCGGGATGCGACGCCGGGGGCAGTGGATCACTGGATTGACGAAGATTAAAAGCAAGCTGATTTGGGGAATGTAAGGACATAGAACGATATGGGATCACCTACGATACTGGAGCGGCTTGCGCTGGGCGAGCATATTATCTCGGACGGCGCGACGGGGAGCTACCTGCAGGCGCACGGTCTGGGGGACGGCGACCCGGAAGAGTGGAACGTGAGCCATCCGGAGGTGGTGCAGGGGATGGCGAAGGCGTACTTCGATGCGGGCTCGCAGATGGTGCTGACGAATACGTTCGGGGGCACGAGATTGCGGCAGAAGCACTATGGGTTTCAGGACAGGGCGGCTGAGTTCAACCGGCTTGCCGCTGAACATGCGCGTAGCCAGGCACCGGAGGGGTGCTTTGTGGTCGGGTCCGTGGGTCCGACTGGCGAGGTGCTGAATGATCCGCTGCGGGATGAGCCGTTGACGGAATCGCAGGCTTATGACGCGTTCGCGGAGCAGATCACGGCGCTTGCTGAGGGCGGCGTGGATGCGGTGGACATCGAGACGATGATTGACATTGAGGAGGCGGTGATCGCGGTGCGGGCGGCGAAGGAGAACACGGACCTGACGGTGATATCGACGATGTTCTTCGACAAGGGGCCGCGCGGGTTCTTCACGATGATGGGTACGCCACCGGCGGAGTCTGTGAGCAGGCTGCACGAGGCGGGCGCGGACGTCGTGGGCGCGAACTGCGGGAATGGCATAGACGTGATGCTGGAACTTGCGCGGGAGCTGCGGGCGGCGACTGATGGCTACCTGCTGATTCACTCGAACGCAGGCATACCGGCGCCGATCGGGGGCAAGATCGTGTATCCGGAGACGCCGGAGTACATGGCGGAGCGGTTCAAGGTGATGGCGCACGATGTGGGCGTGAACATCATAGGCGGGTGCTGTGGGACGACGCCGGCGCATATCAGGGCGCTGGTGAGCGCGGTCAATCAGTAGTTTTCAGCTAACAGTCGTCAGTCGTGTGTAATCATGTGTTGACCTGCGAGTCCAATGAAAACTGATTACTGGGAACTGACAACTAGCAACTTATTCGAGGTGCTTGATTATGGTTGATATGGGAACGCAGGTGCGGGCGGTGGATGTGATTGAGAAGTACGGGAATTGTCTTGAGCTGGTTTCGATGGACCCGAACTTCGAGAACATCAGCGTGGGGCTGTATGTGAAGGACGGAGTGTGTACCGTGTGGACATTCAGCCGCAAGGCGGGCGTGGAAGGGCGTATCGAGCAGATACGGGACCAGCTTGTTGCGCTTGGCGGGATGCAGGCGGTTGAGGGTTCGACGAGCCAGGTGCGCTTTGCGTGCGGGGGGCTGCATGAGCGGGCCATCAAGTTTCTGATGAGCCAGGCTGTGGGGAAGGCGCCAGACTTTGCGCCGCCGCAGGGGGAGATGTCGATCAGGGACTCGCGGTCGCCGCTGACGATCAAGGTGGCGGGGAGCCAGCGGGATGACGCGTATGTGTACGCGGTGTCGGTGGAAGGGGAAGCGCCGAATCCGGCTGTGAGGCTGCGGATGGTGGTGGCGGGATTTCTGCGGTATGGAGAAATGAATAAGGTGGGGGATACTGAGGTGGCGTTTCCGTGTGGGCAGCGACACGATGCGCTGATGCGGTTGCTGATGCCGTACTCGCGGAACATATCGAGCGTGGAGGGGATGATGGCTGCGGAGGCGTTGCGCGGGCAGATGACTACGGGGACGCTGGGGTTTACGCCGCCGACGTAGGGGAGTTGTGAGTTAACAGTTTTCAGTTTTCAGTACCGCACATCCCCAATGTTCGCCTAAGACGGGGAGTAACGAGATCGAGGGATAGGGACGGGGGGGTAACAGGATTTACACGATGGATAGGATAAAGTGTTGAAATGACGACGGCGCAGGAACTGGGGACATTTCAGAGGGTTGGACTCCGTTCGGTCTGGGGAGATGAAGCGGCCGACTTTACGCCTTGGCTGGCGGATAACATATCGCTGCTTGGAGATGCGCTGGGGATGAATCTTGAGCTGCGAAAGAAAGAGGCGCCTGTCGGAGGGTTTTCGCTGGACATTCTCGCGCATGACCGGGGAAATGACCGCCCGGTTGTCATAGAAAACCAGTTGGGAACGACTGACCATAGCCATCTTGGACAGTTGCTAACCTATGCCGGTGGATTCAATGCAAATGTGGCAGTGTGGATTGCGGGGGAGTTCAGGGACGAGCATAGGGAGGCACTGGATCTGCTCAACCAAAGAACGGATGAGGATACACAGTTCTTTGGCATAGAGATGGAACTAACGAAAATCGGAAATTCCCTTCCTGCACCTAACTTTAAACTTGTAGCAATTCCGAGAAAGTGGCGCAATCCGAAGCGGATGTCCGGAGGGTCAAAGGGAACACGAACTGCTGAGAAATACAGGCAGTTTTATCAAGAACTTCTCTCGCGGTTGAATGAAAAAGCACCTGAATTTGCTGACAAGTCAGTGGAAGAAGTAGATGCAACGCACTATTGCTCGCTGGCTCCGGCAGGGAAGAATGTGCGTTACTCAGCGAGTTTCGGCAATTTCGCAGGATATCAGGTCTGGGTTCAGCTGGGTATCCGGAGCGATGACAGAGATTGGGACAAGAAATTGTTCAATCAATTGGAAAAGTACAGGGATGAAATTGAAGATGATCTCGGTGAATCTCTAGTTTGGAGGATTGATCACTTTCGGCATCAGTCCGGCATAATGGTTCCTCGCGAGGGAAGCATTGATGACTCTGCAGAGGCGTTACAAGATATTCAGGACTGGATGGTTGAGCGGCTGTTGAAGTTTAAGGAAGTGTTTGGGCCGAGGTTGGCAGAGTTGGTGGACTAAGAGTTGTGCAAGGTTGAGTTGACCGTTGGAGGTAATAAACGCACACTGAGTATGTCGAACGCGCTTACGACTATCACCCCATCCTAACCTTCCCACATCGAGGGCTGAGCGACTTGAGATTTCTGATGACAGTAAAGGAGGCCACATTATGACACTAACTGAGAGTATGACGCCGCGGGAGCGGGTGATGAATGCGCTGGCGGGGTTGCCGGTGGACCGGACGCCGGTGGCGAATCCGACTAATGTGGCGACGGTGGAGCTTATGGATATGGTGGATGCGCCGTTTCCAGATGCTTGCCGCGACCCGGAGCTTGCTGCGCGGCTTGCTGCGACGGGGCATACGGAGCTTGGATTCGACGCGATTATGCCGTACTTTACTATTATCCAGGAGTCGGCTGCTCTTGGCTGCGAGATGCAGTGGGAGGAGAAGGACAACTGGCCCACTGTGCGGATGGCGAATCCGATATGGAAGGGCGTTGAGGATATTCACATTCCGCCGGGGTTCCTGGAGCATCCGGACAATATCACGATAACGCGCTCTATCAGCTTGCTGAAGGAAGAGTTCGGCGACGATGTGGCGATTATCGGTAAGACGATGGGGCCGTGGACGCTGGCGTACCATGTTTTCGGCGTGGAGACTTTCCTGCTGATGACGGTTGATGATCCGGATATGACGATGCGGTGTCTGGACGAACTTAAAGAAATATCGGTGCTGTTCGGGCAGGCGCAGATTGACGCGGGTGCGGATGCCTTGACTTTCCCGGACCACGCGACTGGGGACCTGGTGAGCGGAGAGTACTACAGGCGGTTTCTGCTGGAGATTCACAAGGAGATGGAATCACGGCTGGACGTGCCGCTGATCCTGCACATCTGCGGGAATACGCTGGACAGGATGCCGTACATCGCGCAGACGGGGATGGCAGCGTTCCACTTCGACTCCAAGAACGACCCGCAGGCGGCTATGGACGCTGTGGACGGCGGTATCAATCTGGTAGGGAATATCAACAACCCGGAGACGCTGTATGCTCGGGGACCAGCGGAGGTGCGCGAAGAGGTGTGGAAGTGCCTGGATGCGGGTGTGCAGCTTGTTGCGCCTGAGTGCGCGATTCCGCTGGCGACGAAGCTGGAGAACCTGCTGGAGATTCCGCGGGCGGTGAAGGAATGGCATGCGGGGCGGGACTAACTGGGGCTAATAAGATTGATAGGATGGAGGGGATTGAAAAGAGGTTTAGGATATTTCTCAGCGAATTGGTACTATCCAAGAAGTTAACCAGCGAGTTGTTGAGCTTTGTAAGGGCTTTGAAGGTTATCTAACTGAACAGCCACCATTTGGTGACTGGCGGTGGCATTTTCATCAAGAAACGATGAAAATGCGGAATGAGTTTGCATGCGTCAGCGATGCGCTTGAGTCTTATGATTTTGTAGTGAAGCATGTCGGATATACTCTTGTCGCGTGGGGAATGGACAGTCAGAAAGCAGAACTTTCGCCACCCGACAAGTTTTATTCTCAGTTCAAAGACAATAGACATCTCGTCGTCGAACTTGAACAATACTCCATTGCAGATTTGAGCAATCCAGTGGTAGTAACTCTGATCTGGGACACTATTCGCATTCTGAACCTATCAAAAACTCGTAGCCAATTAGTCACCGGATCCAAGGCAATTCACCACTTACTTCCTAATTTGCTACCACCTATTGACCGTCAGTACACTGGAAAATTCTCCAAACTCTATCAGCATCACTATACAGATAACGCAAAAAGTGGTTTGGAGCGTGTTATAGAAGGCTTTGCTCAGATTAACAAACTTTTGAGACAACAATACGGTACATGCTATCTAAGTAGTTTGGTAGGTAAAACGCAGTGGGCAACCAGCGAGACAAAGTTAATCGATAACGCCATCATCGGATTTGTAAAGAAGCATAATCTTTGATTGGCAGGCATGTTTGCTACCTGCTAGAATCCGAAAGTGTGACTGATCTACTGACTGACTAACTGAAAGGTGTAAAGCGATGCCGATACATAACGAGGGCTTGGAGCAGGAGTTGCAGTGGGTTACCAAGCCGTTCGAGGTGAAGCATATACGGGGGTTGTTCGAGGAGACGACTCCGTTGATGCACGACATCGCGTACAACCTGATTACGGGAGCTCATTTCGAGGTTGACAGGCTGGTGCAGGAGGCGCTTGCCGAGGGGTATTCGGCGAATGATGTACTTGATGACGGGCTTATATCTGGGATGGCGGTTGTGGGCATCAAGTTCCGCGACAATATCATCTTTGTGCCGGAAGTGCTGGTGGCGGCGCGGGCGATGAAGGCTGGGATGGTTTATATCGAGCCGATCCTGTCGGCGTCGGGCATAGAGCCGATCGGCACGGTAGTCATGGGTACGGTGAAGGGCGACCTACACGACATCGGCAAGAATCTATGCATCATGATGCTGAGGGGTGCAGGATTCATCGTTCACGACCTTGGGGTAGATACAAAGCCGGATGAGTTCATTGATGCGGTGATGGAGCACGAGGCGCAGGTGCTTGGGATGTCGGCGTTGCTGACTACGACGATGCCGAATATGGGCAGGACGATCGAGGCGTTCGAGGAGTACGGGCTGCGGGATACTGTGAACATCATGGTTGGCGGTGCGCCGGTGCGGCAGGAGTTCGCAGACGATATGGGCGCGGACGGGTATGGCGAGAACGCGATGGCTTGCGTGGATATGGCGAAGCGGTTCATGGGCGCGGGAGAGGCGGAGGAAGTGGAGTCGATGCCTGTGGCGGGGTCGGATTAATCTCTCTCCCCTAGTAATAAGCATCAACTAGTAATCGTCAATGCAATGGAAATGGGACCCTGATAAAGACCGGGTGAACAAGCGAAAGCACAGGGTTAGCTTCAATACGGCTATACTTGTGTTTAAGGATCCTTTATTCTTGACTGAATTCAACTCATACCCTTATGAGGAGAGGTTTCAGACGATGGGAATGGTGAATGACGATGTCATTCTAGTCATCCATACTCTGAATGAAGGCCCATTTACAGCAAATACCGAAGCAGGCAGAATCATCAGTGCGCGAAAGGCTACGCCACAGGAGAGGAAAGCTTATGAAGAAGGAGCATTCTGATATTACGGCGGAGCAGAAGGCAGAGCTTGAAGCCCTCGCGGCAATGTCTGACGAGATGATAGATACTTCTGATGTCCCGGAAACATCGGACTGGTCGGGAGCGGTGCGAGGGCTGTTCTTCATGTCCGAGGAAGATCAGAAAGAGGCGCTTGCCAGGCTGAGGTCTCGTAGAACGATTTCCGACGCGGACGAGTTGACGGTTGCTGCGTCGGACTAGGCTAATGTGAAGTGGCGCTCTGGATTCAGCAGATAGTGTATATATGGCGAATGAGCAAGGCGTCGATAAGGCGCGTTACAGGGAGAGCCTGTCGCGGTTGGATGCGATATTTCGTGACATGTCTGACACGGTGACGGAGGTTTCGCAGTGGCGGTGTCCGTATAAGAATGCGCAGGACCGATGCACGGCGAAGTTTGGGTGCCGCAATCAGGATAGGACTGTGCCTGCCGGAGAACTATTTATCTGCACTGGGGATGACAAGCTGGACTATCGGAGTGCGTGGGAGGTTTAAGAGCCAGACCACCCCACCGCCCACTGGATTCCTGCTTTCGCAGGAATGACGTGTGAACGAAGGCGCGGTCGCTCTTTACCACCATTGCTCGTATTGTAGGCGTTCCTCTGGGACGCCTATTTCTTTGAGTGCGATTAGCATTGCCTGGATCATTTCGGGCGGGCCGCAGATGTAGCAGAGGTGGTTGGCGTCTATACCGGCGTTACGAAGGGTGGTGGCGGTGATTCTTCCGGTGTTGCCGTTCCATTGTTCGCTGTGAGGTCGGGTGACTGTGAAGTGGGTGCGGAAGTTGGGGATGCGGGAAGCCATTGTTTCGAATTCTTGGCGGAATAGCAGCTCTGATGGTGTGGCTGCGCTGTACACGAGGGTTGTGGGAACTTGGACGTCGGACTGGGCGATGTAGCGGACTATGCTGGCGATGGGGGTGATGCCGATACCGCCTGCAATGAGGGCGAGTGGGTGTGGGTCGTTGCCGGTGTATTGGAAGTTGCCTGAGCCGCCTTCGACGACTAGGGCGTCGCCGACTTTCGCGTGGTCGTGGAGGTAGTCGGTTACGGGATTGTCGCCGACGCGTTTGATTGCTATGGAGAACCAGCCTGGTTCGGTGGGCGATGTGGTCATGGAGTAGCCTGCGACTTCGGTGGCGCCGTCGATGTCGATGAAGCAGTCAATCCACTGGCCGGGTAGGAAGGCGAAGGGCTTGCCGTCGAGCGCTAGGGTGAACGACTTGACGGTGGGCGAGATTTTTTGGATGTCGGCTATCCTTACTGATATTCGCATCTGTTATTGTCCTGCTCTACGAAGTCAGGCTTACGAGTTGCTTGTGCTGAATGTCGGCTATCCTGACGGGGACTTTCATTAGCTCATAGCCTGCTGCGCGAATTCGGGACGGACCAGGCGGTCGTAGGGGTGGTGCGCCTTGACTACGCCGCCTGCGATGAGGACCTGGCACATTGAGTCGTAGCCGTCTATGCCGATGTCAGGAGTTTGGGGCCAGATTTCGAGGGACTTGTAGCGGGTAATGGAAGTTTGCAGCACGGAGTCGGGGACGCCGGGGAAGAAGGGCTTGACGCGATCGGCGACCGTTGCGGGGTCGGCTGCGGCGAGCCACTGCTGTGCCTTGTGGAAGCCGCGGACGAAGCGGTGGATGATGTCCGGGTTCTGGTCGATGAAGGTGGGTGTGGCGGCGAATGAGCTGTAGCATAGGTAGCCGTGTTCGCTGGCGAGGGATGCGGCGAGGTGGCCTGAGCCTTCTTCGATGAGCGTTTGCGCTTGTGGGTTGGGCATGTGGATGTAGTCGGCGTCGCCGTTGCGGAAGGCTGCGAGGGCGTCATCGGCGGAAAGGCCCTTGAGCATGGTGATGCTGTCGATGTTCACATTGTGCTTGCGGAGCGCTGCGGTGAGGGATGTGAGCGGGACGGGGGTGAAGCCGATGGGGATTACGGTTGAGCCTTCCAGGTCGCTCCACTGCCAGTTGTCGGTGGGGGTGCTGCTGACGAGGAAGAAGCCGTCGCGCTGGTTGATCTCGGCGATGTGGAGTGGGGCGTCTTCGTCGCCGTCGTCGAGCGCCATTAGGCTGCGGCTGATGCCAGTCTGGATTATGTCGACTTCGTCCTGCTTCAGCATTTCGAGCGGAGGCCGTTCGGAGGGGACGGTGCTGAACATTACGTCGAGGCCTTCGGCGTATAGGAAACCGCCCGCGACCGCCGTGTATATGGGCGTGTAGAAGAGGTTGCGGTAGGTGTCCATGAGGCGGAGGCGTTGGGGTCGACCTGTATCTTGCGTGCTCAAGTGACACCTCTGTTTGCAGATGCGTTGCTCTTCTGATTGCCTGTTGGTTACGAGTTAATCAGGGCGCCTTCGTAGTCGATGGGGACTACGGGGATGCCGAGTTCGTTGAGAGTGGGGGCGACGGTTGCGGCGTCTCCGGCGACTATGATATTTAGGGCGGCTGCCTTGATGTGCTTCTCGGCGACTCTGTGGATGTCCGCGAGCGTTAGCTTGCTGATTTCGGCGGCGTAGGTGGTGAAGTAGTCGTCGGGGAGATCGAAGGCGACGAGGCGGACGAGCTGGCTGAGCACCTGACCGTGGGTCTCGAACTGGTTGGGCAGGCCGCGCAGGATGCCGTTTATGGCGTCGTCGAACTCTTCCTGAGTTACGGGGCGGGCACCGCGGATTTCCTCGAACTCCTTGATGGTTTCGGCGATGGACTCTTTAGTTACTTCGGTCTGGACGGAGCCGCCTGCGGTGAGCGCGGAGGGGCCGGTGAGCCAGTCGATGCTGGACATGTAGCCGTAGCTGTAGCCCTTGTCCTGGCGGAGGTTCATGTTTAGGCGGGCGGAGAACTGGCCACCGAGGATGTAGTTCAGCACGTTTAGCGCGAGGTAGTCGGGGTGATGGCGCGGCACTGTTAAGTAGCCTGAGCGGATGACGGACTGGGGCGCGCCGGGCTTGTCAGCGAGGTAGATGGTGGTTGTGCCATCGGCCGGGACGCTGTCTGCTTCGCCGTCTGAAGCGGATGCGGCGCTTGCCTTCCAGCCGCCGAATGCTTTTTCTGCCTGCTGGACGGCGTCGTTTTGGCTGATGTCGCCGACGAGAATCAAGGTGGCGGCTTCAGGTGCGTAGTGGGCAGCGTGATGTGCTGGGAGGTCGTCGCGGGTGAATGACCTGACGGATGCCTCGGTGCCGGAAACGGGATGGCCGTAGCGCGTGCCCTTGCCGAATAGTAGTGCCTGAGTTGCTCGTCCGGCGATTGCCTGTGGGCTGTCAGGGATGCGGCTGAGGTCTGTGAGGCGTTCGTTGCGAACACGGTCGAACTCGTTGTCTGGGAAGGTGGGGTTCTGCACGGCATCTGCCATGATTTCTAGGGCGTGCTGCCAGTGCGATGTGAGCGTTTCCGCGGAGAGGGTTGCGAATTCGCGGGATGCGCTGGCACGAAGCTGCGCTCCCAGGAACTCCATATCGTCGGAGATCTGCCGGCTGGTGCGCGTGGCGGTGCCTTCAGCGAGCATCGAGGCGGTGAGGCTTGCGACGCCGGGCTTGTCGGCGGGATCGGTGATGCCGCCTGCGCGGACAAGAAGACCCTGCGCGACAACAGGAAGGCCGGGCTTTTCGATGACCACGAGGTTCATGCCATTAGACAGAGTGGCTCGCGATGGGGTCGGCGGCGTAAAGTCGCTTGCCGTGGCTGCGTCAGGCATTTCGGTACGGTCGAGCGCGGCGGTGGCAGCGGAAAGCTGCTGTTCGGGCAGGACTGTGAGGCGGACCATGTTTTCGCCGAGCACACTCTTGGCGGCGCGGCGTACTTCGTCCGTTGTTACCGCGAGGTAGCGGTCAAGGTCGGAGTTGATGCGCGACGGGTCGCCGGTGTAGGTGTTGTAGTAGTTGAGCTGGTCTGCTCTGCCGCCGAAGCCGCCGACGCGCTCAAGCTGGCGGACGTGCTGGCTTTCGATGCGGTTCTTGGCCCGCTGCAGCTCATGGTCTTCGGGACCAGACTGACGCAGGGCATCGAGTTCTTTGTGCACGATGTCTTCGATCTCTTCGAGGCTCTGTCCCGCGTTGGCGGTTACCTGCATGATGAACTCGCCGGCGATTTCCTGGCCGTGGTGAAAGACGCCAACATCGCGGGCAATCTTGCGTTCATATACAAGGCTGCGGTAGAGGCGGCTGCTTTTGCCATCGCCGAGGATCGTGCCCAGCATTTCGAGCGGGGCTTCCTGATCATCGAATGTGGGGGCGGTGGGCCAGACGAGATAGAGCCTTGGAAGTTGCACGCGGTCGCGCAAAACGAGTGAGATGCTGCCGTTGAGTTCTGAATCCATGCGACGGATGCGGTTGATAGGGGGACCCGGGGGCAGGTCGCCGAAGTAGCGTTCGAGCAGGCGGCGCGTGTTGTCAGGGTCGATGTCGCCGGCGACCGCGATGCTGGCGTTGGAGGGGGCGTAGAACTGGCGGAAGAAATTCTTGATGTCGTCCAGTTCTGCGGCGTCGAGGTCTGCCTGCGAGCCGATTGTGGGCCAGTTGTAGGGGTGTGGCGCGGGGAAGACGTTTGGCTGCAATGTCAGGTAAGCCATGCCGTAGGGACGATTCTCGTAGCTCTGGCGGCGCTCGTTCTTCACGACATCGCGCTGGACATCGAATGCCTTCTGGTCGAGGGCGTCTAAGAGGAAGCCCATCCTGTCGGATTCGAGCCAGAGGGCGAGTTCGAGGTAGTTAGAAGGTACGTTTTCCCAGTAGTTGGTCCTGTCAGGCGTGGTGGAGCCGTTGAGGTTCGCGCCGACCTTTTGAAGCGGCTCGAAGAAGCTCGCCTTGTGGTGCTTGGATCCCTCGAACATGACATGTTCGAAGAGGTGCGCGAAGCCGGTGCGTCCCGGTTCCTCGTTCTTTGAGCCGACGTGATACCAGACGTTGACTGCCGCGACGGGTAGGGAGTGGTCCTCGTGCAGAATCACATCCAAGCCGTTGGGGAGCGTGAATTTTTCGAATGCGATGGATACCATTGAATGAGCTCCGATTTCGTTCAGGGAGTTGGTTTATCTTGATTTAGGAATGGTTGCAGTTGATTGACGCCAATTGCGCCTGATTATATCATCACAGATACGGATGGCTTAGTTCTGCCCTTCTGCCGTAGGATGCCCAGCATGTGAGAAAGGCGATACGCGATGGAACTTTCCTTATCTGAACAGGCTCAGGCGCATATCGTCAAGAAAGGCGGGCGTGTCGCAGTTGACCTTGTGTGCGTGTCAACCTGATCTGCGCGATATATGGAGGTGTCAGTTGACACCTATATCGGCAGGCGCAACACGGCGAAGTACCAGAAACTCGCGCAAGAGGGCGTTGAGGTGCTGATCTCGCAGGCTCTCGCGCCGTATGTCGAGAACATCGAGATCGACTGCAGGAAGTTCCTGTTCGTGAACAGGATGCGCGCGCTTCTTCAGCTGAACAACGGGTATGTTATCGAGGCGTGACGGGCCGGCAATTCGCCAGCTTTCACTTCCAGATTCTCCTATTCAGCACCAAGGTTATCCCCAAGAAATGCGCAGTAGCCAAAACTTCGGCACCTCCCAGGCACTGCGATGCTGCATTCCCGCCTTCGCGGGAATGACGGGTGGAAGCGTCGCAGGAGTCTCTTGTCCCCTCACCCCCACCATCCGCGGGGGCAGGCTCTAACCCTCTTCCCTGGGCAAAGGGGATTCTTATCCCTGAAGATGCTTGCCAAGAAGGTCGAATGCCGCCTGCGCTGCGGCGCGCTTGTTTTCGTCCCGGTCGGTGATGCCCGTCTCGATGCGTTCGGCGACTTCCAATCCGTCGGGGCCTGCAAGTCCGATGTAGAAGGTGCCGATTGGCAGGTCTGAACGTCCTCCGGTGGGTCCCGCGACGCCGGTTACGGATATGGCGTAGTCGGTCGATGTGAGGTTGCGGGCGCCCGCTGCCATTGCAATGGCTACTTCGGGGCTGACGCTGCCCTTATTTTCATAGACCTCGTCCGGGACGCCCAATACGGACTGCTTCAGTCCGCCGGTGTATGCGATGACGCCGCCGGGGAACCAGCGTGAGCTGCCGGGTACTGTGCTGAGTAGGTATCCCATGAGTCCGCAGGTGTCGGCCTCGGCTACGGATACGCGCTTGTCCTGGGCTGTCAGAAGTTCCGCTATCTGTTCGACTTGCATTGCTTTTCCTCCGTTTTCTCTTTCATTGAGTTGGGCAGATGTTAGAGGGAAGGATGTGTGATGTCAAAGGAACGGGACTAAATTGGATGCAAAGGATGCACGGGCGACGAATTTCAAGATTGCGAAAATTGGGCCGAAATTGGTGCGAAATCGGGGAACAAAAGCAAAGACCGTGTCGTTGTAGGGGTATATCGGCAAGTTTCTGACTTGTGAAAACAGCGATACGGAGGTTGATAGATATGAGAAAGAAGTTGAGGAATCTGACGGCGATTGCGCTGCCATTAGCACTGGCAATGGCGCTTGGATTGGCGGTTGTGGGGTGCGGCGGTTCGGCTATGGAGGCGCCCGCGGCTGCACCTGCCGCCCCGCAAGCGCCTGCCGCGCCACAGGCGTCCCAGCCTGCCGCGGCTGCTCCGGCACCTGCGCCTGCTTTGCCAGCACCTGCGTCTGCGCCTACTTCGGCACCTGCCGCGCAGCGCGCACCAGTGCAGGCGATGGCCGCGCAGCCTGCAGGAGCGCCGATGACACAGGCGCAACGGGCTGCTACGGCAGCACCGGTACCGGCTGCTGCAGCACCTGCACCCGCAGCACCTGCTGCACCGGCGATGCAAATGCAAACGGACTCAAAACAGGGTTCAGGTGGTCAGGTCGCCCAGTCACAGTCGGGAGTTGGTCCGCGTGGCGGACAGCCGGGCGCGACTACATTCGAGGACTATGAGCGCATCGGATTTGAGCACACGTCTGAGGATAGGGTATCGACGTTCAGCCTGGACACGGACCGCACTTCGTACCATCTGGCGCTGAACTGGGCGCGCGAAGGGTACGATGTGGAGCCGGACTCGGTGCGAGCGGAAGAATGGATAAACGCTTTCAATTACGGGTACGCGCAGCCTTCGCGAGATGACAGCTTTGCCGTCCATACTGCTGTGATGCCGCATCCACTGGACGATAGCCTCGCGCTGGCACGGATAGCATTCCAGGCGCCTGAATTGCGCGATGACGGCAGGCCGCTGAATGTGACGCTGGTGCTGGACGCTTCGGGGTCGATGGCGGATGGTGACAGGGTGGGCATCGCGCGGGCAGCGGCGGAGGCGATTCGCAAGAGCCTGCGAAGGGACGACCGCATTGCGGTGGTGCATTTCACGGATGGGGTTATAGATAACCTGACGGTGGAGCATCAGAAGCCCGACAGCAGGAAGGTGAGCAGGTCGATTGACAAGCTGGAACCGCATGGTTCGACTAATGTGCAGGCGGGGCTGGACCTTGGAGTTCGGCTGGCGCACGAGGCACGGCGTGAGCGTCCGGATTCGCACAATTATGTGATCTTGATGTCGGACGGTGTGGCGAATGTTGATGCTACGAATCCCTTCGCGATTCTCGAATCTGCCGGGGACTACGACAGCAGGAACCCGCTACGGCTAATCACGATTGGCGTGGGCATTCAGAATTACAACGACTACCTACTGGAGCAGCTTGCGCAGCACGGTAATGGGTGGTACCGCTACCTGAACGATACGGGGCAGGCGCGGGCGACATTCAGCCGTGAGAACTGGCTGGCATTGTCGATACCGTTTGCGGACCAGACGCGGGCGCAGGTTACATGGAATCCGGACGTGGTGGAATCGTGGAGGATCGTTGGCTACGAGAATCGAGTTACGGCGGACGAGAACTTTGCCCAGGCTCGCAAGGAGTTCGCGGAGATCCCGTCGGGCGCGGCGACGACGGTTTTCTATGAGCTGGAATTGGTGGACTATGCGTCGCGTGGGGAAGTGCTGAATCTTGGGGATGTGGAGGTGCGCTGGGTTACGCCGGTGGCGAACGAGTCCAACCGTCAGCACGCGCAGATTCTGGCGCAGTACGATGATGCGCCAAACAACAGGGACGGTGCGCTGCTGGAGCTGGGCGCGCTGGTGGCGCTGGCATCGGACAGGTACAGCAGTCTGCCGTACCCGGACGCGCAGTATGAGGTACACGACGAACTTTCGACACTGAAGGAAAACCTTCGCAGTCTGGACAGGCAAATTGGAGAGCTTGCTGCATATCGCGACTTCGCGTTCCTAATGGAGCATATCGCTAAGGACATTCCAAGGCAGGCATCGGGGTATAGCCGTTAGGACAGAAACTGACAAGAACTGCTTGATGGGCAGGATAGATGGTGAGGGATTCGCCATTGTCCTGCCCATTTGTTTTGGTTGAATGCGCGTTAGTGGCTTTGCTACACTTGCGGGTGGTGTTTTTCGGGCGGAGCGGCGGCGGCAATCGTGATGGAAGGGATTCAGATTGATGGCAGAGAGTACGCGGCTTACCACTGAAGAGGTGCGGCATATCGCGCTGCTGGCGCGGATCGGGATGACGGACGAGGAGGTGGAGGAGATGCGGGGGCAGCTTTCGGACATACTTGAGCAGTTCGAGGCGCTGAGTCGTGTGGATACGGGCGACTTGGAACCGACCGGGCACTCGGTGGACTTGCTATCGGTGATGCGCGAGGATGTGGCGCGGCCGTCGTTCGATCGCGAGGAGACGCTTGCGAATGCGCCGAACCGCGAGGGCGAACTGGTGCGGGTTAAGGCTGTGCTGGAGTAGTGGGCGCGAACGGGAGCTAACATCGATATACAGGATGGACAGGATAGGGATGGACAGGATGAATTTGGCGGGGCTAACGGCGCACGAGGCGCGGACACTTCTGGACAGCGGAGAGGTCACTTCGGTCGAGCTTACGACTGCGGTGCTGGAACGGATCGGGCAGGTCGAAGGGAGCGTGAAGGCGTTCGTGACCGTTACCGATGAGCTTGCAATGCAGCAGGCTGAGGCGGCGGATGCGCGGATTGCTGCCGGGGATGTGGAGCCGCTGACGGGCGTGCCGATGGTGCTCAAGGACAATATGATCACGAAGGGCGGACGCACTCCATGGTCCTCAAGGACAATAGGGTCCCGAAGGGCGTGCGGACTACATGCTCCTCGCGGATGCTTGAGAATTTTGTGCCGCCGTACGATGCGACTGTTACTGAGAAGCTGTACGGGCAGGGTGCGGTGCTGGTCGGGAAGGGCAACCTGGATGAGTTTGCTATGGGGTCGTCAAACGAGAACTCGGCGTTCCATCCGACGCACAATCCGTGGGCGCTGGATCGGGTGCCGGGCGGGAGCAGCGGAGGGCCCGCGGCTGCGGTGGCGGCGGACGAGTGCATGTTCGCGCTGGGGTCGGACACGGGCGGCAGCATACGGCAGCCGGCGGCGTTGTGCGGAATCGTGGGGATGAAGCCGACATACGGGCTGGTGAGCAGGTTCGGGCTGGTGGCGTTCGCGAGCTCGCTGGACCAGATCGGGCCGCTGACGAAGGATGTGCGGGACTGCGCGATTACGCTGAATGCTATTGCGGGGAATGACCCGAACGACTCGACTTCGCTGAGCATGGATTTGCCCGACTATACGCAGGCGCTGGTGGAGGACCTGAAGGGGATGCGGGTTGGCGTGCCGGTGGAGTACTTCGGCGAGGGGCTGGAGCCGGGCGTGGAGAGCGCGGTTCGGGAGGCGATCGAGGTGATGAGGTCGCTGGGGGCTGAGGTGGAGGAGACTTCGCTGCCGAGCACGCCGCACGCGCTGGCGGTGTACTACATCATCGCGCCGTCGGAGGCTTCGGCGAACCTGGCGCGGTATGATGGCGTGAAGTATGGTCTTTCGGTGCAGGACGCGGACGGCGTGTGGGATGCGCTGGAGAAGACGCGACAGTATGGCTTCGGGCCGGAGGTGAAGCGGCGGATTATGCTGGGGACATACGCGCTGTCGGCTGGGTACTATGATGCTTACTACTTGCAGGCGCAGCGAGTGAGGACGCTGATCCGGCGCGAGTTCGAGGATGTGTTTACGCGGTTTGACGCGGTGGTGATGCCGACTTCGCCGACGGTTGCGTTCAAGCTGGGGGAGAAGACGGCGGACCCGCTGCAGATGTACCTGAACGACATTCTGACGATTCCGACGAATATTGCGGGGATACCGGGGATGTCGATTCCGGCGGGAATGTCGGATGGGCTGCCGGTGGGGCTGCAGATTATGGGGCCGACGCTGAGCGAAGAGACGCTGCTGCGGGTCGCGTATGCCTATGAGCAGGCGACGGATTTTCGCGGGAAGTATGGGGCTCCGACGCTGTCAGGCTAGCGGGCGGCTAACTGCTTGAGGGCGTCTTCGTCGAATTCGACGCCGAGGCCGGGGCCGGTGGGCACGGCGAGATAGCCGTCTTCGACTTGCAGCGGTTCTTTCAGCACTGAAATCTCGTCGCGGAGTGATATTGGCTCGATGTTGTATTCCTGCGAGTATGGGACGATGTCGGCGTAGGCAGCGCAGAAGTGCAGGTGTGCGACTGTGCTCAGGATCGGCTGGGTGTTGTGGACGGTGATGGGCTTGCTGAATGCTCTGCATAGCTCGGCGATCTTCACGAATTCTGTGAAGCCGGGCGCTTTCACGATGTCGGGCTGGATGATGTCCACCTTGCCCCTGAGGATGAGGTCGCGGTACTCGTATTGCGTGTAGATCATCTCGCCGGATGCTATGGGTATGTCGAGGGCGTCCGCGATGGTGGCGAGGCCGTCGAGGTCGTAGTGCGGGCGCGGCTCCTCGAAGTGGAATACGCCGAGCGATTCGAGCGCCTTGCCGATGTCCATTGCGTGGTGGACGGAGTATGCGCCGTTGACGTCGACGAGGATGTCTATGTTGTCGCCGACTGCTGCGCGGACTTCGGTTACGGTGGCGATGGTGTAATCTCGTGGATCGTCCATCGCGCCGGGTATCGCGCTGTGAAGCTTGTAGCCGGAGTATCCCTGCTCGACGAACGATGCTGCTCGCTGTCCTTCTTCGAGCGGGGTCATGTCGCGGCGCATTGAGCTTGCGTACATGCGGATTTTGTCGCGCTTCATGCCGCCGAGAAGGTTTGCGATGGGCTGGTTGAGTGCCTTGCCCTTGATGTCCCAGAGGGCGATGTCCAAGCCGGCAATGGCGCACCAGACCGCGCCGCCCAACTCGTAGCCGCTTGCTGCGCGCTGCATGTCGTCGAAGCGTACTGCTGTTTCTGTCGGGTCTTTGCCGATGAGGGCGGGTTTGAGCAGGTCGTCAATCAATGTCTTGATGACCGAGGGCTGGCGGCGGAAGCATTCGCCAATGCCTACAATGCCCTCGTCCGTGTATATGCGGACGAAGGGGAAGCTGCGGTCGAGTATGAGGCATTCGACATCGGTGATTTTCATTGCAGGCACTCCCAAGAAAGACAGGATAGGCGAGACGGGAGGGATTCTCCCCTCCTCACCCTAGCCCTCTCCCCAGGGAGAGGGAATATAGAATGACATTAGACGGCGGCGTCTCCGCGTTCGCCTGTGCGAACCCGAATGGTGTCTTCGATCGGATAAATGAATATCTTGCCGTCGCCGATCTCTCCGGTTCGGGCGGACTCGACGATGATGTCGACGACCTGATCCACGTCGGAGTCGCTCACTACAAGTTCCAGCTTGATCTTGGGCAGCATGTCCACGATGATTGCCTGGCCGGAGCGGCCAGTATGCACGATGCCGCGTTGCCCGCCGCGCCCGGTGACCTGAGTGGCGTTCAGCCCGTAGAAACCTGCCTCGCCCAGCGAATACTTCACGATGGTGAGTTTCTCGGGTCTAATGATTGCTTCGATCTTCTTCATGGCTCACCTCCCCATGCCAAAAGGGTAAGAACTTCCTATGAGGTAATAGGTGTCCTCATTGTAACCCTTCCCCAAGAGAGGGAAGGGAATTGAACTACTGATTGCGCAGTGGATATTGAGTAGAGTGGATGTAGAGTCCGAATTACTGGAATCTGTAAGCGGGTTCTTCGTGCTCAGCCATGTCGAGGCCGATAGCCTCGCTGTTCTCGGTGACGCGCAAGCCGATGGTGTACTTCAGTGCGAGTAGGATTATCGCGGTAACGACGAAAGCCCAGCCCCAGGTTGCTGCGATTGAAATTACCTGGATTCCGATTTGCTGAATGCGAGGGATCTCCAGAGCGCCATATCCGAATCCGACAAACAGGCCGGTAGCGATTCCACCCCAGGTGCCGCCGATGCCGTGTACGCCCCAGACTGAGAGAGCGTCATCCAGCTTGAGGTTAATCAGGAAGCGGGCAGCTACGGCGCAGAGAATGCCCCCGACGAGTCCGATGATGATTGCGGGCATTGGGCCGACGAATCCTGCTGCCGGGGTTATTGCTACTAGCCCTGCGACTGCGCCGGATGCCGCGCCTATGACGGAAGGCTTGCCGTCCTTAATCCAGGTGAACGCCGCCCAGCCGATTGCGCCGGCTGCTGCCGCTGTGTTGGTGACGACGAATGCGTTGACCGCTGTACTGTCGGCTGCGAGCGCAGAGCCAGCGTTGAAGCCGAACCAGCCAAACCAGAGCATGCCCGTTCCAAGCACGACCATCGGAACATTGTGGGACTCCATAGGCTCGATGCCGAAGCCCATACGCCTGCCAACGATGAGCGCTGCTGCGAGTGCGCCGACACCAGAAGTGATGTGGACTACGTTACCGCCCGCGAAGTCGAGCGCGCCCAGCTCAAATATCCAGCCGCCTTCGGCCCAGACCCAGTGGGCTACGGGCGCATATACCAGCGTTACCCAGAGAATCATAAAGAGCACGTAGGCGCTGAACTTCATGCGCTCGGCGAAGGCTCCTGTGAGTATGGCTGGGGCGATGATGGCGAACATGCCCTGGAACATCATAAAGAGCATTGGTGGGATGCCGCCGTCGGGGCCTACTTCGGCGCTTACGCCGCTCAGTCCGAACAGGCTGAAGTCTCCGAACAGTCCTCCGATGGATGGACCGAAGGCTATGGTGTAGCCCCAGAGTACCCAGACTACGCCGATAATCCCCATACTCATGAGGCTGTGCATGATTGTGGCAGATGCGTTCTTACTTCGCGCCAAGCCTGCGTAGAATAACGCGAGGCCGGGGGTCATAAAGAGTACCAGCGCGGAGGATACCAGCATCCATGCTATATTTCCCTGCTCCAAGGTCGCTCCCTCCATGGTGAGATATAACGGGTGAGATGTAACGTCTGAGTCACGTAGCTCTAAACCGAGTGAGTATAAACAAGAAGCGTCTCAATTGTCCATCCCATAGAATCGGAATTGGTCCGTCATGTTAGTATGTCTCTTGTGAAATGAAAATCGGAATTGGAGGATGGAATCTATCATGAGCAGCGAAAATGTGAATAGCGAAGAGAGGGTGCAGTGGGTCTATGCATCCGAGAATAACCGTCAACTGGAAGAGCGTTACGACCAGTGGGCGAATGAGTATGACGATAACCTGACGGATGATTTCGGCTATGTAATGCCGCGCATGGCAGCGGAGACATTCGCGCGATTCGTTCCGAAGGATGGAAAGGTGTTGGACGCGGGCGCCGGGACGGGTCTGGTCGGCGTTGAGCTAAACAAGCTGGGATACTCGGACATAGAAGCGATGGACCTGTCGCGTGGGATGCTGGAGGTGGCGGGGGCGAAGAATGTATATGGGGCGCTGCATCAGAAGGTTATGGGTGAGCCGCTTGGTTTTAAGAGCGGAACATTCGACGCAATCATTGGTGTGGGAGTGCTGACGCTTGGGCATGCGCCGGCGAATTCACTGGACGAACTGGTGCGGGTAACTAAGCCGGGTGGCGTGGTCGCGTTCACGCTGCGACCGGACGTGTATGCGGAGAACGGATTTCGAGAGAAGCAGGAACAGCTTGTGTGTGAGGGGAAATGGGAGCTAGCGGAGGTATCGGACAGTTTCTATGGGATGCCGAAGGGTGAGCCTGATGTTCAGTTCCAGGTGTGGGTGTACAGGGTCAAGTCGTGATGAGCGACGCCGCGACCGAGGTTTCTGCCAGCCCGGACTACGAGGATGAGCGGCTGCGGTTCTCATGGGATGACCTGCCTGCGGCGAGCGCGCACCTGCCGGGGACGGGTGGAGCGCTGCGAGCCAGTGTAGAGGACTTCGCGGTCGAAGAGATACCGAGCTACCTGCCGAGTGGGGCGGGGGCGCATGCATACGCGTTAGTTGAAAAGCGCGGGCTGACAACGATGGATGTGGTGTCCGCGCTTGCGGATTTGGACGTGCCACGCGGTGCGGTTGGATTCGCCGGGCAGAAGGACAAGTACGCGGTGGCGCGGCAGTGGGTCAGCGTACCTGCTGAGCATGCGGCGGCATTTGATGCACTGAACGGCGTTGACGGCGTCAGCGTGGTGGAGACTTCGCTGCACCGCAATAAGCTGGGGTTGGGGCATCTGCGAGGGAATAGATTCAGGGTGCGGGTGCGGGAGCCGAGGGATGACTGGGAATCGGTCACAGAGGCCGTGCTGGGGCATCTGCGGGTGGTGGGTGTGCCGAATTACTTCGGGCCGCAGCGATTCGGAAGTTTCAACACGAATATTGCGTACGGGATGCGTTTGGTACGAGGCGAGCGGATGCGTATTGATCGCAGGATGCGGCGATTCTACCAGTCCGCGCTGCAGTCGCACCTGTTCAACTGGCTGCTGAAGATGCGGATGGAGCGCGGGCTGTATGAAGCGGTGTTGACGGGGGAGAGGGCGCAACGGCACGACAGCGGCGGAATGTTCGTGGTGGATGACGGGGAGGCGGAGTCTGAGCGGGCTAGGAAGTTGGAGATCAGTGCGGCGCTACCGCTGTTCGGCAAGAAGGCGCGTGTCAGCGAAGGTGTTGCCGGTGAGATGGAGGGCGAGGTGCTGTCGGAATTCGGGTTGGAGTACGGACAGTTTAGGGGCATTCCTGGGGCGCGGCGGATCTGTCGGATACGGCTGGATGATGCTGTGGTAACGGGGGATGATGACGGGTATGAGGTGGAGTTTTCGCTTCCGAAGGGGGCGTATGCGACGAGTGTGATGCGGGAGTTTATGAAAGATGGGGAACTGCGGTGAGCTTGCGTAAGGGCGTTTTGTTATGTAAGATGGTATAGTTCATCAATACATGACTTTTATGCATGAGGCGGGTATGGTTGTGGAAGAGAGAGTTAGCAGGTTAGAAGGCGAGCAGTCAGGGATGAGCGCGCGACTTGATGATATGCGTTCGGACATGAACTTTCGCTTCAATATCGTCTTCGGGCTGCTCTTAGCCTTATTGGGGATAGGCGTAACCATACTTGGCATAGGCGTGACCATACTTTTCAATTTGGTGTAGTTGCTGACGTCTTAGGCTGCCTCAACTACTTTCATCAAAGCAGGGCTTCGTTGAGGGTGACGCCGAAGCCGGGCCTATCAGATGGTGAGATGTAGCCGTCGATGGGGGCGGGTTCGTCGAGCCAGAGGATGTCGCGCTCGTCGCGGATGTGGTCGGAGTGGTACTCGGCGAGGTCGGCGCAGGCGGAACCGGCAATCAGGTGCAAGCCCCAGACTTCTCCGCCCCGGTGTGGAGCGACCGGAATTCCGTATTTTTCAGCTATTTCTACTATCCGCACACCCTCGGTGATGCCGCCGCACCATGTGATGTCGGGCTGCCAGAGGTCCATTGCGCCGGCGCGGGCGATGGCATCGAAGCCGTGCCGGGTGAACTCGTGCTCGCCGCCTGCGATGAGGGTGGGCTTCACTTCGTCTATGAGGGCGGCCTGTCCGTAGAGGTCGTCGGGGGTGAGGATATCCTCGAACCAGTAAAGATTGTGGTCGGCGAGACGGCTGGACATTTCGAGCGTTACTTCGGCGTCCCAGGACATGTACACGTCAACCATGACGAGGGCGTCTTCTCCGAATACTTCGCGGACATGCTCTGCCGAACGCACGGCGGTATCGTAGTCGGCATCGCTGCCTGTCCAACGATGGCCGAACTTGTTGGCGGTGTAACCGAGGTCGCGGTAATGCTGGGCGTCTTCGCCGGTGGCGTAGGCGCGTATGCCCTGCTTGGGGGTGTCACTGAGAAGGGCACAGACAGGGAGATCGCGTGCCTTGCCGAGCAGGTCGTAGAGGGCGAGGTCAATGCCGGAGAGCGCCATAACGCCTAGTCCCTTGCGTCCGTAGGGCAGCGATTCCATGTACAGCATGTCGTAGGTCGCCTGGATGTCGGAGACGCTTTCGATCTCGCGGCCGATGAGGTGGTCGCGGAGATGGCCGTTGACCACGGTAACTCCTGCGACTCCGCCGCCTCCGTAGCCATAGCCGGTGACACCGGTGTCGGTGTCGATTCGGACGACAATCTGCCAGAAGTGGGTGCGCCAGGACGGGGCGAGGTGCCGGTATTTGGGATAGACGGCTTTGACATCGGTGATTTTCATTTGGCGTCCTTATTGAAGGGGTCGGGGAGATCAGTTGATGCTAGGGCGCTATGTTATCATAAGGGGTGTTCAGGAAGAGTTTCAGGAGGATATTCGAGTGGCGCACGAGCAGATATTGACCGAGGTGCGGGGGCGCGTGGGGATCATCACGCTGAACCGGGCTGAGAGGCTGAATGCGTTCACGGGCGTCATGCAGTCAGAGATACAGGGGCAGGTGCGGGCGTGGAATGCGGATGATGAGATTGGCGCGATTGTGCTGACGGGTGCGGGGCGTGCTTTCTCGGCGGGGGCTGATGTTGGGGGCTTCGAGGATTTCGTGAGCGGCGAGGGTGAGGCTCGGCAAGCGCCTGCGAGGCCAGCGGACATAAGCTGGGTTGACCTTGCTCGCGAGTCGAAGCCTATCGTGTGTGCGCTGAACGGGGTTGCGGTGGGGCTTGGCATTACGCTGCCGCTGTCGTGCGATGTTCGGCTTGCGGCGGAGGATGCGCGCATATCGTTCCGTTTCCTGCGGATTGGGGTTACGCCTGAGTACGGCAGCACGCACTTCCTCGTCAATCTTGTCGGGCTTGGGCGGGCGCTGGAGTATATGCTGACGGGCAAGTTCATCACGGCGCAGGAAGCCAAGGATGCGGGGTTCGTGAACCATGTCTGTCCGGCTGAGACGCTGGTGGACGATGCGGTGGCGCTGGCGCAGGAGATTGCGGACAACCCGGCGTGGCACCTGGCGAAGGTGAAGAGGCTTATCCATGAGAATTACATGGAAAAGGACCTTGCACAGGTGCTGCGGCGGGAGTCGGAGACGCTGAGGGCGTCGCGGTTTACGGATGCGCACAAGGAGGCCCTGACGGCGTTTCGCGAGCGGAGGGAGCCGAATTTCCACGGGCAGGCGGCAGACTAGGAATGGCTGGCGGTGAGCGCAGCTACTATGATGTTCTGGGCGTGGCAGCTGACGCCAGACAGGAGGACATCAAGAGGGCATACCGCGCGCTGGCGAAGGCGTACCATCCGGATGTGAACAGGGAGCCGGGCGCCGATGTCCGCTTCAAGGAGATCAATGAAGCGAACCAGGTGCTGTCGTCTCCGAGGAAGCGCGCTCGCTATGATCGTGATGTGCTAAAGGCTGCTATGCACAGGGAGCATGAGCAGGAGAAACGCGAGCGGTACGCGGAGTGGAGGGAAGCGCAGCCGGGTAGCGTGGTGCAGAGCGCGAACCGCATGAAGAATCGCATCCAGAGAAACATAAGATGGAGTGGCGCCAACAGGATGAAGAACCGCCTGCGCCGCTTCCTGAAGTAAGGCGAACTTGGGAACTAATCCACCAACGATAGGCATACTGGCGTCTGAGGATGCGAACGCTCGCGCGTGCGCTGCCTCGATAGAGAGGCTTGGCGGGCGTGCGCTGCGAGTCGAGGCTGATGACGGCGCGAAGCCTGATGTCCTGCTGCGGCTAATTGATGCGCTTGCGTGCTGTGATGGTGCGGGTGGTAGCGGTGGGGCGATTAAGCTGGTGCGTGCCGCACTTGATGATGACATGCCCATCTATGCATTGGGAGATGGCATGCATCTTTTGAATGCCGCGTTTGGTGGGAAATCAGCCGAGGTTGTTGCTGAACACAGTGACGAGGATGAGGATGGGGGCGAGACGTCGGCATTTCATCACATCTACATTGCGCCGGGGAGCAGGTTGGCGGCGGTGGTTGGGTCCGGTGGATTTGTGCGCGTGAACAGCCGTCATGTCGAAGGGATACGGGAGGCACAGAAGTCGCCGTGGCTGCTCGCATCGGCGTATTCGCTGGAGGATGGGGTGATTGAGGCGCTGGAGAGCTCACGGCATCGATGGGTGATCGGAGTGCAGTTTCGGCCTGAGCGCAGGATGGAATTGCCGCCGCACTTTGACCGCCTGTTTCAGTCGCTGCTAGAAAGAGCCATGGAGCGCATGAACAGGGCTGAAATTCGGCAATAAATCGCTGTCTCTCGTGTTATAATAGACACAGTAATTGCTGTTAAGGTTAGGTTAAGCATAGACCCTCCAATTATGCTATCTAACCAAGTTAATTCTCGCTGTCCGGGCACCACTTTGTTACGACTTTGGGTCGTCCACAGCGAGCGCTGCCGTGAACCATAGGAGACATCAATGACCACACTGAAGACTGACTACGGCTTCATCAAGTCCACGCAGATAGAAGACGAGATGCGGACGTCGTACCTCGACTACGCGATGAGCGTAATCGTGTCGCGAGCGCTGCCGGATGTTCGGGACGGGCTGAAGCCGGTGCAGAGGCGCATTCTGTACGCGATGGACGAACTGGGGATGCGGCCGACACAGGGCTACAAAAAGAGCGCGCGTCTCGTAGGCGAGGTTCTGGGCAAGTATCATCCGCACAATAACGACTCCGTGTACGAGGCAATGGTGCGGATGGCGCAGGACTTTACCATGCGCCTGCCACTGGTTGACGGACAAGGAAACTTCGGCAGCGTGGACAACGACCCGCCTGCCGCGATGCGCTATACGGAGGCACGTCTGCAGGCGGTTGCCGAAGAGATGTTGATCAACATTGACGAGAACACGGTTGACTTCATCGACAACTTCGACGGAACGCTGCGGGAGCCGGTGGTGCTGCCATCGCGACTGCCGAACCTGATGATAAATGGCGCGTCCGGCATCGCGGTTGGAATGGCTACGAATATTCCTCCTCACAATCCGACTGAAATTTGCAACGCGGTCATTCATCTTGTGGACCACCCGAACGCGACGGCGGAAGACCTGATGAAGCATGTGACCGGTCCGGATTTTCCGACCGGTGCGACGATAATGGGGCGCGAAGGCATCCGCAACGCGTACACGACGGGGCGCGGGCAGATAATCGTGAGGGCGAAGGCAGAAATTCAGCCGATGCGCCGCTCCAACAGGATGCAGATTATCGTCTCCGAGCTGCCTTACCAGGTGAACAAGGCTGCGTTGGTTGAGAAGATCGCGAGCCTGACCAAGGACAAGCGGCTGCAGGGGATTTCCGAAGTTCGCGACGAGTCGGACCGCGAGGGAATGCGAGTCGTCATAGAGCTTCGGACTGGCACGCAGCCGATGGTGGTGCTGAACAACCTGTATAAGCTGACGGCGATGCAGAGTTCGTTCTCGGCGAACATGCTGGCGCTGGTCGAAGGCATGCCGCGCGTGATAACGCTGAAGGTCGCGCTGCAGGCGTTCATTGACTTCCGGCGTGATGTTGTGCGGCGGCGGGCGGAGTTCCAGCTTGAGAAGGCGAGGCAGCGAGCGCATATTCTTGCCGGACTGCGGATTGCGGTGGGCAACCTCGACGAGGTAATCGCCCTAATCAGGGGCGCGGCGGATACCGCTTCGGCGCGGGACGCTCTGATGACGCGGTTCAGCTTGGACGAACCACAGTCGCAGGCAATTCTGGATATGCAGCTGCGGCGCATCTCTGCTCTGGAGCGCGAGCGTCTGGAAGAGGAATACACGCAGATCCAGGCGACTATACAGGGCCTTGAGGAGCTGCTAGGCGACGAGAAGAAGATTCTGGTCGAGATAAAGAAGGAGACGCGGGCGCTCAGAAAGAAGTTCGGCGAGGACAGGAAGACGGATATCAGCCTGGACGCGCACGACATCAGCCGGGCGGAGCTTGAGGCGCACGAACAGGTCGTGGTCACGCTGAGCCAGGGCGGGTACATCAAGCGCATTCCGGCGAACACATATCGGAACCAGCACCGGGGCGGTAAGGGCGTGGTGAGCATGAACACGCGTGAGGATGACCCGGTGAAGCACCTGCTGGTGGCGGATACGCACGATACGCTGCTGTTCTTCACGAACCGAGGGCGGGTTCACAAGCTGACGGTCTTCGAGTTGCGACCGGATACTTCGCGCAACACGCGGGGCGTACCTGTGGTGAATGTGGTCCAGCTAGGCGCTAACGAGACGGTGAGCGCAGTGGTTGCGGTGGACAGTCTTGAGCACGACGATACTTTCCTGATGCTGGGTACGCGCAATGGCAAGATCAAGCGCATAGCATTGAGCAGCATCGGCAATATCCGCCCGTCCGGTCTGATCATAATGAACATGAACAGCGGGCCCGCCGACGAACTAGTGGGCGCGTGCCTTGCGAAGGCGGAAGACGATGTGGTGATGGTGTCGGAGCAAGGGATGTCTATACGGTATGCGGTGAATGAAGCGCCACAGAGACAGCGAAATGCAGGTGGCGTGATAGGAATGCGGCTGCAGAAGAAGGGCAGCGAACTCGGAAAAAGATCGTTGAGTCAAGATGACCGCGTTGTTGGCATGGCCATTATCACGCACAATAGCGACAGCCGCTTGCTGGTAATCAGCAGGAAGGGCTTTGGCAAGCTTACGCCAGTGGGCAAATACAGGCGGCAAGGTAGGGGTGGCAAGGGCGTATTGACCTTTGACATTCAGCCGCGTAAGACCGGGCCGGTTGCGGTAGCCGAGGTAGTGGACGACAGCAAGGAACTCTACCTGGTGTCCGAACAGGCGCAGGTGCAGCGTACAAACCTATCTGAAATTTCGACCACAATTGGCAGGAAGACCAGCGGGGTCATCATTATGCGTCTCGCAAAGGGTGACGCGGTGTCGTCAATTGCGTGTGTCAGTGATCTTGACAGCGGCACAACGAATGCGACGGACAAGTCCAATGGCAAGGGCAAGAGTGAGGATTCGAAGCCTGCTACGGGGAGCAAGAACGGTACAGCAAAAGCGCAGAGGAACGGAGCCGCAAGTACCGAAGAGGATGCCGACGAAACTTCCGTTGACCTGCAGTTGCCGCTCGACGAGATGACTGAAGACGGCGACGAAACGGATAGCGACGATTAGGCAGACAGTCAGGGTCTTGAAGTAGGCCAGTATTGGAAGTCAGCCCTCTCATTGATTGAAGTGAGAGGGCTGACTTACGTTATGCGGAGGGCGCTTTGCGCAGGATGGGGTTCAGGGGGCCGCGCAGGTCGGAGCGCAGCACCTGCTCGGGTGCGATGACGATTACTGCTTCCTGCTCGCCGTCCCAGGTCTCCACGATTACGCGATCTCCCACGGAGAGGATGATGCCGTTGGCATCGAAGTACTGAACCTTGTCCGATGGCGTGAACTGCACGCCTGCCAGCATTGTCATTCGGAGTCTCCTATTCGGGCGTCTGATTGCGGCGATTCGAGCTGCGGCATGCGGAGCATCATGCCTTCGATGCACATGCGCGGGTTTACGTTGCTTTCCAGCATAGAGGTTGTCTCCTGGATTGCGTGAATGGCTTCGACTACCTGCGCGGATGTGCATTGATTTGCCGTAGTATTTAGGGTGTCGAGTCGCGAGATGTTGACAGCAAGGCCGTCGTTGCCTTCGCGGACGACCAGCACATCGCGCCACCAGCCAAGCCATAGTTGCAATTCGTCGTAAACAGAGAGGCGGCTGCGTGAGAAGATCGCGGCGAGCTTTTCAGCGTACGCGAACTTCTCATCGAGGGCGCCGGTGAGAGTGTTTTCAATCTCGGTGAGCCTGTCGCCGCGCCGCGAGAGCGCCTTGGGATCGGCGGCGATTTCGAGCGCCCAGCCGAGTCTGCCGGCGGACAGGCGCGCGACTTCGGTGATATCGTCAGGGGAGATGTCGAAGCGGCTCCGGAGTTCCTTCTGCACTGTGGAGATTGGAATTGGGCGTAGTTCGAGCACCTGGCAGCGAGATAGGATTGTGGGCAGGATGCCGCCGACCTGCGGCACGGCTTCCAGAAGGGCGGCTATGCGGTCCTGTTCGCGTTCTGGCGAGTAGGTGATGTAGCCTGCGGACTCGTCAGCGGTGTTTTCGCGGACTTCGGAGGCGAGAAGGATGAAGAGCACGTACTCGGGCGGTTCTTCGAGCATCTTCAGGAGGGCGTTTGCGGCTTCCTGAGTGAAGTTCTCGGCGTCTTCGATGATGAAGACGCGGTAACGGCCTTCGTAAGGCTTGAGGACAGCTTCGCGCTGCAGTTCACGGATCTGCTCAACGCTGATGGCGGTGCGGCGTGTCGCTCCACTTGATGAGCCACCCTGCGAAATGATACGTACGTCGGCGTGCAGCGAATTGGTGATGCGGTGGCACTGGCGGCATTCGCCGCATGGTCTGCCGGCTATGTAGTCCGCGGTGCAGTTCACGAGGCGCGCGAGGTCGAGGGCAAGGGTCATCTTGCCGACATGCGGAGGACCGGCGAACAGCCACGCGTGCGCCATGCGGCCGCTCTGCACGCTGCGTGCCAGTGTGCTGACTGCCTTGTCGTGTCCTATGGTCTGCCAGTGTGCGGTCATTGTGGTGCGGTGGTGTCAGTCGTTGTGTGTGAGGCTCATGGTAGCAGGTGCGCGCCACGCGAGATATGCCTTTATGTATATAATGTAAGCAGGATCCCTTAGGAGGATGATATGAGACAAAGAGACTACGGGCGAGACTTTGAGTTGACGTTCCGTATGGGCTTCACGATGATGATGCTCGCAGTGGTGTATGTGTTTTTTCTCGGGCTGTTGATGTTCGCTGGAATACCCTGGGAGATGGTGCTGATAATCGCGATTGCGATGGCATTCTTCCAGTATTTCATGTCCGACAAGCTGGTGCTGGCAACTACCGGGGCGAAGGAGGTTACGGCGGAGCAGGAGCCGCGCCTACATGGAATGATCGAGCGCCTAGCGGCGATTGCAGACATGCCGAAGCCGAAGAAGATCGCGATTATGGAGACGCATGTGCCCAATGCGTTCGCAACCGGGCGCAACCCTAAGAATTCGGTTATCGCGGTTACGCGGGGGCTGATGAGCAGGCTTAATGAGCGCGAACTGGAGGCGGTGCTGGGGCATGAACTTGCGCATGTGAAGAACCGGGATGTGATGGTGCTGACATGGGCGAGCATCATCGTGATTGCGGCGGGCTTCCTGCTGCAGATGCTGTTCTGGCTAACGCTGTTTGGCGGATTTGGCGGTGGTGGAATGGGCGGCGGCCGGCGTGAGGGCGCGGGCCAGCTTATGGTAATCATGCTCGCTGTGTATGTGGGAACGATAATCGTTTACTTTGTGAGCCAGATGCTGATAATGTCGCTGTCGCGCTACCGCGAATTCGCGGCGGACAGAGGCGGGGCGATGATCACGGGCGCGCCGCTGCAGCTTGCGTCTGCGCTGCAGAAGATCAGCAATGACATGTACCGCATACCGGAGAAGGACCTGCGTCAGGTGGAGCATGCGAGCGCGTTCTTCATCATACCTGCGCTGAAGGGCAACACGATTGCGACGCTGTTCTCCAGCCACCCAGCCGTGGAGGACCGCATCGAGCGGCTGCAGAATATGCAGCGGAGCATGGAGCGGAGCTAACAGGAAATATGCTTTGATGGAGGGGATGGAGATGAATGCCAACTCCGTCCTAACTTTCCCATAGAGGGATGCAATGAGTTGGAGGCGTGGTCTTGGGTCTATTCACAATGTTGTTCGGGCGTAACAAGCTCAAGAAGCCGGACCGGGAGAGATTTTTCTCGGTAATCACGGCGGAGGTTGCCCTGAGTGGCAGGATGGACCTTCACAGCACGCACAAGGCGGGCATAGTCTTCAATCCGGTGGAGTCGTCGTTTTTCGAGAATCTTGACGACGAGATCAGGTCGCTGCTTGCGGTGAGCGAGACATCCACGGGCACGAGCTTCCGGGTTATGGACGATACCTATGGCACGCGGTGGGCGTCCCTGGAGGACAGAGACTTCGAGGACCTGGTATCGACGATTCACCTGATAAGTGAGACCGTGATCGAGCATGGCTTTGCGGACAGACTGCTTGCGGCGGTGTTCGGCGTGGAGTACGAGGGCAGGAAGGCGTACTGGATATACAACTACAAGCGAGGGAACTTCTACCCGATGGTGCTTTCCGCGCCGCAGACGCGCGACAATGCCTTGGAGATGCGGCTTAGCGCGGTGATGGAAGAGGAGAAAATCCCCGTAGAGCGCAGTCTTGAGAACTGGTATGCGCTCTGGGGGATTCCGTTTTAGGGAGTTTTCAGTAATCAGTTAACAGTTTTCAGTATTTGCATATTGTCAGAACGTTAGGTGCGTAAATGGTGGTTCGATAAACTCACCACGAACGGGCAGGGTAGCCCGTCGCCCACTGACTACTGAAGACTGTGATCTTATTACTAGCCCGGCACGAGGCCCTCGCCTACGAACATCTCCTCTGCTTCAAGAAGGGTGATGTCGGGTTCGGGCAGTACCAGGTCGGACTCGACGAGTTCGTCGATGGGTACAGGGGTGCCATGCTCGCGCACTAGGTCGAGCATTTTCTTGAGCACACTTCCAAAGGCTTCCTGGTCCTCGGCCGCAACCACATCAACAAGCTCGTTGTCGATGGCGTTCAGGTCGTCGATGTAGGCGCCGGGCAGGTCGTACTGTCCTTCGGTGAGAATTCGTACAATCATTTAGTTTACGTTCCTCTACTTACGCAACTCGCCAAGTTCGTCTTCTACTCTTGAAGATTCCGGGAGCGCCTGCCTCTCAGCGGATGGCAATTCACCCTTGAGGGAGGCGAGTTCGTCCTCGACATTCTGTTCCGCCATCAACTGGGAAAGCTCCTTGCTGAGCGGGTCTCCGCCCGTTCCTGAGAAGTCGTCCAAGACGCCCAACTCGGCGAGTTCGTCGATGGCTCCGGCTCTTGCCCGCATATCCTCCGTCTTGTGCTCTGCGCGCTCTATGGCGAGGGAGACGTCGCCCATCTCTTCGGATATGCCGGAGAGAGCGGAGCCGATGCGGACCTGTGCCTGCGCGGCGTTGTACTGCGCCTTGACGACTTCCTTGCGTGTGCGGAATGCCGCGACCTTCGCCTGCAACCGCTGCTCCGCCTGAGTGAGCTTTTCCTGCTCCAACTCAAGGTCGCCTACCTGCTGGTCAAGCCCTTCAAGCTCCATCAGCGAGGCGTGCTTGCGCTGTAGGGCAAGGCGTGCGAGGTCTTCGCGGCCTGCCGCCATAGCCTGACGCGCCTGCCCGTCGAGCTTGACGATGCCGTCCTTGACCTTCGACGCCTGCAACTCCAGCCTGCGCTTGGCGGTCACCATCTCGACCACGCCGCGCTTTACGTCCCGCAGCGTTTCCATCTGCTTTTCGTAGGCGTAGTCGAGGGTCTCGTTGGGATTTTCCGCATTGTCGATAAGGCGGTTCATTTTGGACTTTACGACCATCGACATTCGGGAGAGTATGCCCATGCTTCACCTCGTTTTCTCGCTCGCCTGTCTGTATTTTACCAACCCTAATATACCATCATTGACTGCTAACTTCACTATGCTTGTCGCGCGAAAATGCCATCACGAAGCCGACTATGCAGACCACCAAGCCTGCGATTATCAGGATGGCGTTTCCCAGAAGTCCCAGAAAGCTCAGGAAATTCCAGTAACTTATCGAGCTTAACGCCCCGCAAAGAGCTATGAGCAGTGCGCCTCCCCAGAAGAATGCTATGCCCCCGAGGAATATCCTGAGATTCTGAAGGCTGCGATCTTCGTCTTTGAATGCTTTCCAGATTGCGAGCGCCAGATAGACAAAGCCCGCTATTCCGAAGATATTGCCGAGGGTGTCAAACCAGGAGAATGAGGCGAAGATGACTACCAGGACGCCTATTCCTATGAGAGAGGCGGGAATGGGCAGCGAGTCGTTTTCTTCGGGGGGTGTCTGAATCGGGGGCCTGGGTCTCTTCATATTCCAGACCAAGTTCCAGGTGGTCGAGCCGTTCGTGCTCCTGCAGCAGTAATTCCTCTTCTTCGGCTAGCCTGCGCTCTTCTTCCTCCAGCTGCACTTCCTGCTGGTAGAGGTTCTTGCGTTCGTTGAGTGGCCTGCGGCGGGCGTCTTGTTCCTTGCGCCTTTCGGCTAGGTCGTGCCGCCTGCGCTCTAACTCTTCTCTTCTGTCCTGCATTGCGCGGCTGCCATTCAGCTTTTTTCGGAGCGGTTACCCTGGAAGGGGACTGGCAAAAGACAGTCCTATCAGTAGCCTCGATTGTTGCCTTTGATCATACCGACTAGGCCGATGACGCCTACGACAACGCCTCCGATGATGGCTATCCATCCGACCACTGTTAGCAGTGCCTGTAGGATGCCTGTCAATAGGAGAAGTCCTATCACAATGAGGAGAACCCCTGCGCCAACCAAGCTGCCGCCACTCATGTGTGCCTCCGTTCTTGCTTAGTACAAACTAAATTAAATGTAGTTTAATTTTAGCATAAGCAATCTGATACGTCCCTTCGTCCCCAGTCGCCAACTATAACCGCGAGAAACGAGGTGTTGGTGCGTCGCAAAGCGATGGAGGGCGCAGGCCTCCGGGTAGGTCATGGTATTGTTGTTCAACAAACTGGTCTGATATACTATCGGCGTTTGTGGGAGTATGCTCAACTTCATGCGAGAAACACTTAGATTTCGAGCAAAATCAAGAAAGGAGGTGGGATATTGCACTGGATAGATTTCGCCAGTCCCCACTCGGTTAGAGAGGCAGTTGAACTGCTAAATGAGGCGAACGGAAGCGCCCGAGTTTTGGCAGGAGGAACCGACCTCCTGGTACAGCTCAGAGGCGGCAGGTTCGATAATGTAAATGTCGTAGTGGACGGCAAGAATATACCCGAGCTGAACGAGATTACTTACGACCCTGATGGGGGTCTGACTCTCGGAGCGGCTGTTCCTTGCTACAGGCTTTACGGCAATGCGGCGATAGCGCGCGCATACCCGGGTCTGATAGATGCGGCTTCCCTAATTGGCGGCACGCAGATACAGGGCAGGGCGTCCTTCGGCGGCAACCTTTGTAACTCCACGCCTAGCGGAGACTCCATACCAGCCATGATCGCGCACGGCGCGACCGCGAACATAGAGGGGCCTGATGGTCACCGGCATGTTGCGGTAGAGGACTTTTGCACCGGACCCGGCAGCAATGTGCTTGGGCGGGGCGAGATGCTGGTTTCCATCAGCTTCCCGGCGCCGTCGAGCGGATTTGGCGCGAACTACATGCGCTTCATTCCCCGGAATGAGATGGACATCGCGGTAGCCGGCGCGGGCACTTCGGTAGTGCTGGAGAACGGCACCATCAAGTCGGCGCGTGTGGCTCTGGCCGCTGTTGCACCGACGCCTCTTTATGTGTCGGCAATCGGCGACGCCATCGCAGGCAAGCCTGCCAACGAAGAGACGCTGGCAGAGGCCGGACAGATGGCTAAGGACGCTGCGCGTCCGATCACGGACATGCGCGGCACCGTCGAATACAGAAAGCACCTGTGCGATGTGCTCACGAGGCGCTCGCTTCAGATAGCAATAGACCGAGCTAAGGAGAATGCTTAATGCCCGGAAAGACTTATGTACAGACGAGAATTAACGGCGAACACGTGGACTTCCTCGCGGAGCCGCGGCAGAGCCTGCTCGAATGCCTGCGTGATGTCATCGGCCTGACCGGCTCCAAGGAGGGCTGCAACGACGGCAACTGCGGGGCATGCACGGTCGAGATGGACGGCAGAATCGTCACATCCTGCCTCGTGCTGGGCGTAGAGGCAGAGGGCAGTGACATTACGACTATCGAAGGCATTGCGGAGGGCAGTGAGTTGCACCCCGTTCAGCAGGCTTTCCTTGAGAACGCCGCGCTGCAGTGCGGCATCTGCACTCCCGGCTTCATAGTAGCGACGAAGGCATTGCTCGATCACAACCCCGACCCGACTGAACACGAGATTCGCTTCTGGCTTGCGAATAATCTCTGTCGCTGCACGGGATACGACAAGATTGTGCGCGCAGTACAGGATGCGGCTGCACGTTTGCAGGAGGTGAGCGCATGACGACTACCGAATACGAAAGCAATGTAATTCTGTCCAGTGTTGACTACAATGTGGTCGGCACTCGACCAATCCGACACGACGGCGCCGACAAGGTAACGGGCCGAGCGCTGTATGGCGCGGACTTCGACACGGCAGGCCTGCTTCACGGCAAGATTCTGCGAAGCCCCCATGCACACGCGAATATCGTATCCATCGACGCGAGCAAGGCGGAGGCATTGGCCGGCGTACTCGCCGTGGTGACTTTCGCCGACTTCCCTCAGGTGTCAGATGGCGCCGTGGACTTCGGCGAAGAGGTTACGACTGTTCACGACCTGCAGTCCAACATACTGGCGCGGCACAAGGTTCTCTACAAGGGACATGCGGTCGCGGCGGTCGCGGCGACGAACCCGCACACTGCGGAAGAAGCCGTGAAGCTTATCGAGGTGGAGTACGAGGTACTTCCGTCGGCGATGACGGTGCAGGATGCAATGGCTGACGGTGCGCCGATCCTGCATGAGAGCATGCGGACGAACGAACTCGGTGAGACCATCGAGGATACGCCGAGCAATGTGGCGCAGCACTTCCAGCATGTGAAGGGCGACGTCTCAGAAGGATTCGCCGATGCCGATGTTGTCATCGAGCGCGAGTTCAACACGGTTACAGTACACCAAGGGTACATCGAGCCACACGCGGCGAGTGCTGTCTGGAACCCGGACGGCAGGCTGCATATCTGGTGCAGCACGCAGGGCGCGTTCCCTGCGCGCGATGCTACGGCCGAAGTTCTACGTTTGTCTGTTTCGCAGGTGCGCGTAACGCCTATGGAGATCGGCGGCGGATTCGGCGGCAAGATTCCGATTTACCTTGAGCCGGTCGCTGCAATGCTCTCCAAGAAGAGCGGCAGGGCGGTCAAGCTGGTTATGAGCCGCGCAGATGTGTTCGAGGCTTCGGGCCCGACTTGCGGCTGCAACATGAAGGTCAAAGTCGGCGCGAAGAACGACGGCACAATCACAGCAATGCAGGCGTACCTCGCCTTTGAGGCGGGCGCGTATGCGGGTTCTCCGGTGGGCGCGGGCGCGATGTGCGTATTCGCAGCCTACGATGTGGAGAATGCGGTGATCGACGGCTACGATGTCGTTGTCAATAAGCCGAAGACGGCTGCATACCGGGCGCCAGGTGCGCCGAATGCAGCGTTCGCCGCCGAGCAGGTGGTGGACGAGGTCGCGCAGGCGATTGGGATGGACCCGCTTGACTTCCGCATGAAGAATGCTTCGACTGAAGGCACACGCAGGCCGGACGGCACGGTATTCCCGCGCATCGGCTGCGTCGAGGTGCTTGAGGCGATGAAGAACCATCCGCATTACAGCGCACCTCTTGGCGAGAACGAGGGACGCGGCGTTGCCATTGGCTACTGGTTCAATGTGGGATTCGAGTCCGCAGTGAACATCGCTGTTAACGGCGACGGCACGATTACGCTGGTCGAGGGTTCGACTGACATCGGCGGCAGCAGGGCATCCATTGCTATGCAGGCGGCGGAAGTTCTCGGCATCGCTGCAGAGAGTGTGCGCCCGTCAGTGGTGGACACAGACTCGGTAGGTTTCACTGCCGTAACGGGCGGAAGCCGTACGACATACGCGACAGGCTGGGCGGCTTATGACGCAGCCCAGGATGTCAAGGCGAAGATGATCCAGCGCGCTGCGACGATATGGGATGTCGATGCCGACTCCATCGAGCTGAAGGACGGCGTATTCCAGTCTTCCTCCGATCCGGAGCTTAATATGAGCTTCCAGGATCTGGCGGGACAGCTTGCGGGTACGGGCGGACCAATCGTCGGCACGGCAAGCCGCAACGCAGGCGGCATGGGCGTCGGCGGCGGCTCGTTCGCGGGCAACATCGTGGACGTCAAGGTTGATCCGCTTACGGGAAAGACCGATGTGACTCGGTTCACCTGCGTGCAGGATGCCGGCAAGGCGATCCACCCGAGCTATGTCGAAGGACAGATGCAGGGCGGAAGCGTGCAGGGTATCGGCTGGGCGCTGAACGAAGAGTATTACATGAACGATGACGGCGTCATGGCGAACTCGACGCTGCTGGACTATCGTATGCCCACCAGCCTGGACCTGCCGATGATTGACACGGTCATTGTGGAAGTAGCGAGCGACCATCCATTTGGAGTGCGCGGAGTGGGCGAGGCGAACATCGTACCGCCGACACCGGCGATCGCGAACGCAGTCCAGAACGCGACGGGCATTCGCATGGACCGGCTTCCGATGAGCCCCGTGGCGATTATGGAGGAGTCCTGGAAGCAGAGCTAGAGCAATGGCAACTGTATTCATACCCTCTCTGATGCAGAGTCTGACCGACGGTGAGAAGCAGGTGCGCGTGGAAGGATCCACTGTGCGCCAGATCATCAACAATCTGGACGGTATGTATCCTGGCGTTAAGGCGCGGCTTGTCGAAGACGACCGCGTGAAGCCGAACATATCCGTGGCAGTGGATGGTGAAGTCACGCCGCTGGGGATGCTGGAGAAGGTGAACGAGAGCAGCGAGGTACATTTCCTGCCCGCCATCGGAGGCGGGGCCTAGCACCGCTTGTTGCTGTGAGCCAAGGAAGATATGGACGGGCCGATGACACCGAGCTATGGTGCGTCGGCCCGTTCTGCTTGCTCAATGGGTGATATTATTTACTAGAGAAGAAAAAGCTGTTCTGTGGTATGAAACATGGGAGAGACTTTCAGGTGCCGGAGGGCTTCGATGGGACGAACGATGGTGGAAGCGGTCGTAACGGGTGAAAACGGAATAAGACGCTTTGAATTTCTGGTCGATACAGGCTCGAACTCTGTGGGTCTGCCGATTGAGGATATCGAGGCACTAGGCCTCTATAAGTTTCCAGGCGGAAGATTCAGGCTGATGACTGGGCTGGGCGTGATGGAAAGCGATACATACTCAGCAACGGTGCGAATCGGCGAGGACCGTGCTCCGGCACTTGTGATAGTGTCCCCTATGCCACTGATAGGCTTTGAATTGCTGCAAACCCTTCGTATGAAGGCAAATCCGGTTACGCAGAAATTGGAGAAAGTTCCAGAGGATGAGGAAGTATTTCCTCCATTCATTTTGTTGTAAGTGCGTCGCGCTTGCAGAGAGAAACATCTGAAAAAAAGGGAGTCCAGAAAATGGCAGGAAAAGAGATCAAAGGCGTGATCGTGCCCATACTTACGCCGCTGAAGTCGGACGAGACGGTGGATGTGGCGTCACTGCGGCGGCTGGTGAACTATCTTATCGACAATGGCGTGCATGGGATATGGGTGTCCGGGACGACAGGGGAGTTCGCGAACCTGTCGGATAAGGAGCGGCTGGTCAGCATGGATGCTGTCGTTGATGAGGTGAACGGGCGCGTGCCGATTATCGGCAATGTGTCTGGGGCGAGCACGCAGTTATCCATCAATATGGCGCTTGAGGTGCAGGAGATGGGGATGGATGGCGTTGCCGTTACACCGCCTTACTACTATCCGAACGCGCAGGATGAAGTGCTCGATCACTATCGACATATCAGTGCGCGTGTTGGGACGCCGCTGTGGGTGTACAACATACCGCAGACGGTCAAGACAGCGGTTGCGCCGGGCACGATTGCAACGCTTGCGGGCGAAGGCGCGGTTGTGGGCGTGAAGGACAGCTCGGGCGCGGGCGAACTGCTTGCACAGCTGAATGTTCTGTGCGAGCAGGGGGAGATTTCGTTGCTGCGATTCCTCGGCACGGCTTTCCGCATTACTACCGCAGGATCGGTTGGTGTGCAGGGTGTCATACCTGGCATAGCGAACCTGATACCCGCGGCGGCATCGCAGGGCTGGGAGGCAGGCGAAGCAGGTGACGCTGATACCGTGCGCAAGAGCAACGCGACCATTATGGCGGCAGGGAAGATTGCCGGGCTGGCGAAGGGCGGCGGCGCGAATGCTGCGAGCTTTGCTGGAATGAAGTCGGCACTGAAGCACATGGGGGTCATTGACGACGATACGGTTTCAAGGCCGCTGCGTCCGCTTACGGATGAGGAGAAGGAAGGGATTCCGGCGATACTGGAGGAGTTGGACCTGGCGTAATTCGGTTCCCTGTGCCGGAACAAGCGGATAGCGCCAAGAACTCGTGCAGGATATATGGGAGACAGGTTGCAAGAGCCGACTTGCCAATATGTGATGGTTCGTGACATCCGCCTGCGCTATGTTGACTGGGGCGGCGACGGCCCTGTGTTGCTGCTGTTCCATGGTGATATGCGGACGAGTCGAAGCTGGGATGCGGTGTCCCGCAGGCTGGCGGGCGATTACCGTGTGATTGCCCTTGATGCGCGCGGACATGGTGACAGCGACTGGACGCCGCGGGGGTATCGCTTTGCGGAGCGGGTGAACGATCTTGCGGCTTTCTGCGAGGCACTGGAACTGCGTCAGGTCATCGGCGTGGCGCACTCGACGGGGGGCGTGGTGATGGCGCTGTGCGCGCAGAGGCATCCTGGAATGTTTTCGCGGCTCGCTCTTATGGAGCCGATGGTGGTTGTGGACGACCGCTTTCACAAGATGGTTGCGGGCAGGGAGCACGCGGAGCGGAGTACGTGGAAGAGCCGCGATGAGTTGGATGGCTATTTGAAGCAGCATCCTGCAACATCCAGGTGGCACCCTGAGGTTCTGCGCGATGTGGTGGCGCACGAGGCGTACAAGCGTGAGGACGGGCTTTATGACATGAAATGGTCGTCATTCACATTCAATTGGAAGGACCGAGACGGCGACCACGTTGACCTGAAGCCGGTGTTCGCCGAGTTGGGACTGCCGATCCTATTTATTCGGAGCAGCGGACATCAGACGCGCATCAAGGAATTGAACGAGGTGCAGGATGGCATACCGGACTTCCATAGGCTGACGATCGAGAATACTGGACACAATATGTATATGGAGCGGCCGGATGCGATTGCGGATTCGCTGAAAAAGTTCGCAGCGGGAGAGGCGTTGCCGGCCACAGTGTGATCTGAATTCAATCCCCTTGATGAAAACAAATGCCACCTGTTAGAAGGAGAGAAAATTGAAAGTTACTGGTATCGAAGTATTCCCCGTAAAGTCGCTGGGCAGGCCCTGGCTGTACTGCGCGGTGCGGACAGACGAAGGAATCACAGGCTACTCGGAGTTCGGCGTTGGCGATCTTGCCAAGGGGCTGACGGGGCTTGTGGATGACCTTTCGCGGCACATTATCGGCAAGGACCCACGCAGCGTGGAGCAGCACTACACGAACATGGTGCGCTCGTCGCGGTCGGCTTTCGGCGGGGCGACTTGGATGGCTATCGCGGGAATTGAGCTGGCGCTGTGGGATGTGAAGGGCAAGGCGATGGGTGTGCCGGTCCATGAACTGGTCGGAGGGCCGACGCGGACGGAGCAGAAGGTTTACTGGTCGCACCTCGTGTCTTTCCAGTCCACCAACTACAAGGCGCTGGGCAGAGAGCCGCTTCGCAACTACGACGACATCAAGGCGCTTGTGCGCATGGCGATTGACGCCGGATACGACACGATGAAGACTAATATCCAGATTCCGGGCGAGCCATTCCGCACAATTAGCCAGGGGACGGCGGGACCGCACGACCAGGTCATGGAGCGCGCGCTGCGGAGAGCCGCGGTAGATCAGATATCGGCGATGCGTGAAGAAGGGGGGCCGGACGCTAACATCTGCCTGGATGTGAATGTGAACTTCAAGGCGGAGTCGCAGATACGGCTGGGGCAGGCGTTGGAGCCGTATGACCTGATGTGGATGGAGATAGATAACCTGGACGCGGAGAGCCTGCGGATGGTGAAGGACGCGACGCGTACGCCGATATGCTCGGGCGAGCAGAAGCTGGGGCCGCTGAACTACCTCGAGCTGCTGCAGAACCGCTCGATGGACTTCATGAAGCTGGACGTGCAGTGGCAGGGGTTCATACCGGCGCGCAGGGCGGCGAACATGGCGGAGTTGTTCGACATCAACGTCGCACCGCACAACTACAACAGCCACCTGTCGAACTTCCAGACGATGAACATGTGCGCTTCGATCAACAATGTGCGCATCAGCGAGAGCGACCCGGTGCAGGCGCCGTGGCGCGAGGAGCTGTTTACGGTCCTGCCGGAGGTGAACAACGGGATGATGAAGATACCGACGGGGCCGGGCTGGGGAACAGACCTGCGGGAGGATATGGCGAAGAAGTATGCTTACACTGGATAGCTGCTGCACATATGCATGAGACGGCCTCGTAGATGATGGGCGCCTGCCTTAAGTAGTCATTGAGTGTGGGGTATGTTAATAAGCAGATTTAGCATTAGCAGGCGCTGGTTGACTGTTGCGCTCGTCATATTCTATCCGACTGTCCTGTTTGTCGGCGGTTCGCTTAAGGATGAGTACAGTCATGTCACCCAGTACATAAGTGAACTCAATGCACTAGGTACATCGTGGAGTTGGCAGATTGGATATTTGGGATTCTTGACCTTAGGTCTGCTGGGTATTCTCTTGCTGCTCGTCGTAGTGCCCCATGCAAAGTTGAGTGGAATCAGTCATATCGGCGGCTGGCTGTTGATTGCTGAGCCAGTTGCCTATATTGGCTCAGCCTTCGCCCCATGCGATTTAGGTTGCCCCACCGAAGGCAGTCTTTCCCAGAACATCCATAATCTTCTGAGTTTAGTTACCCTTCCCGTAACCACATTAGGGTTGGTGTTCCTATCCTTTAACAAAAGACTTACCGTGCCAAAGAGAATGGGCTGGTTATTGTTGGCTGCAGCTTTTATCACTCTCTACACTCTGGCGCTGCTGCCTGACTTAGCCCCCTGGAGAGGATTGCTGCAGCGTACTGCAGAGGGGACTTTATACGGCTGTTTGTGCGCCGTGAGTTGGCATCTGTTAGGAACTCATAACAGCATGGTCAAGCAATATGATTAAAGGTCTGTAATGCTGATATCCCTGAAAGAAGATGAGAGGGCGACCTGATGGCCGCCCTCTCAATTCTTCCAAGTATCTCGGCTTACCGTGCGGGGACCTTGTAGCCCTGGGTCTGGACTTCGGAGAGGGAGTTTTCGTCCCAGGGGTGGGCGAGGGCTACTTCTTCGTTGATGTCGGCGCCCCAGCCGGGAGCGGTGGGAACTGTCATGTAGCCGTCGATGATTTCGGGTTGCGTTGTTGTCAGGTCGTCCTTCCAGGGGATGTCGTCGATGTCGATTTCCATGATGCGCACGTTCGGCAATGTGGCGCAGAGGCTCGCGCTGACGAAGCTGGAGAGGTGGCTGTAGTAGTTGTGTGGCGCGACGTTGTGCTGATAGACCTCGGCGAGGTCGCCGATCTTCTTGGACTGGCTGAAGCCGTTCCAGGGGACGTCGATCATGAACATGTCCGCTGAGTGATTCTCGAAGTAGGGGATGAAGTCGCGCATGTAGAAGAGGTTCTCGCCAGTGCAGATGCGCGTGGTCGTGGAGTCCTTGATCTGGCGCAAGCTCGTCGGCTCGTACATGTCGATTTCCAGCCAGAGCATGTCGAACTGCTCCAGCACCTTGGCGATGCGGAGCGCGCCCTCGGTCTTGAAGTGGAAGTTGAGGTCGAGGTTGATGTCGATGTCGTCGCCCACGGCATCGCGGAAGGTGCCGATGAGCTTCTCGACGTGCGGCATGAGCCACTTGGGAGCGATCTGGTCTGTGGAGCCGATGCCTCCACTGAAGCCGCCGCCGAATGTGGCGCTCTGGCCGGGCAGGATGATGTTGGTCTTCAGCGCGGTGAAGCCGCGATCTCTGACTTCGTGGCCGAGGTCGGTGATGGACTGCCAGGAGTCGATCGGGGGCACGCCCAGGATGTCGTGATGGCGGACGCGGGAGCTGCCGCAGTGGGACCAGTACACTCGGACTTTCTCGCGGGTGGGTCCGCCGAAGAGTTCGGCGACAGATATGCCGAGCGCCTTTGCCTTGATGTCGATGAAGGCGCAGTCTAGGCCGGCGATTGCCTTCGCTGCGATGCCGCCGGGACTCTGGCGCGTGATGCGATACATGTCCTGGAAGCGCATTTCGAAGGCGCGCGGGTCCTTGCCGATTAACAGTGGCTTCATGTCGCGGATAGTGCCTTCGATACCATGTGGGGAGCGTCCGTCGCTGCACTCGCCCCAGCCGGTGATGCCCTCGTCGGTTTCCACCTTGACGAACATCCAGGGTCGCCATCCTGCATCCACTATGAAGGTCTCGATATTGGTGATTTTCATTGTCACTTGTCCTCTCTCGTGAGTGTTGACTATTGCGTACCGATTTCAGCGCGGATAATACCATAAAACATGGTCATGAACATGGAGGACAGGACAAACGATATGCCGATAGGATGTAGGCACTTTGTTGAGAAGAGAGGTGTCAGATGGCAAATCCGGTTGTATATTTTGAAGTAGGCGGCAGAGATTCCGAGGGTCTGAGTGAGTTCTACAGCGACCTGTTCGGCTGGAACATAAACGAAATGGGCGCGGCATCGGCGGCGGGCAGCCCGTACAGGTTCATCGAAGGAGAAGAGGGCGGAATACCCGGTGGGATCATTGAGACGAACGAGAATATGCCGCCGAACTACGTGATGTTCTATGTGCAGGCGGACGACCTACAGGCGACGCTGGACAAGGTTGTGAGCCTTGGAGGCCAAGCCGTTGTGCCGCCAACCGACATACCGGGCGGCATGGGGCAGATTGCGGTATTCATGGACCCGGAGAACAACGTAATCGGGCTGCACAAGTGGAGCGGCGAGGCACCTGATCAGGGTTGATCCGATGTCTCAATGGCAATAGGCCTAAGTGGGCCGCAATGGAATCGGAAGGAAACAGGGAAGTGGATCTAGGCAATTTTTCAATTAGCTTGGGAGTGAAGGACATGGAGAAGTCCATGGACTTTTACCAGAAGTTTGGGTTCGAGGTGATAGACGGTGGTCACCAGAATGAGGAGTACGCCGACACCGAGACGGAGAAGTGGCGTATTCTGCGGAACGGGAAGGCTGTTATTGGTCTGTTCCAGGGGATGTTCGATGTGAACATCCTGACCTTCAATCCGACGGACCTTCGGCCTATACAGGCGAGCCTGAAGGAACAGAGCGTCGAGTTCGATTATGAGGCGGATATGGAGACGTCCGGGCCTTGCAGCGCATCGTTGAAAGATCCCGATGGCAATGTGATACTTCTTGACCAGCATTACTAGAGAGTAGTTTCCCGGCTCCAAGATAGAAAGGCCAAGCCATGCCGAGTATCGATGACAACCTCGCCTTTGCACCTGCATCAGAACTGAGGGAAATGATTGGGGAAAAGCAGGTGTCGCCTGTGGAACTGACCGCTCTGTACTACGAGCGCATCGACAGGCTGGACTCGCAGCTGCACGCCTACCTCACGCTGTGCCGAGACGAGGCGATGCAGGCTGCCAGGGATGCCGAGAGCGCTGTGATGCGCGGCGATGACCTGGGGGCGCTACACGGAGTGCCGATCTCCATCAAGGACCTTGAGTTGACGAAGGGTGTGCGCACGACGAGCGGTTGCCTGGTGTTCAAGGACAGGATCCCGGATGAGGACTCGATCGTTGTGGAACGCGTGAAGGCGTCCGGGGCGATCGTACTGGGCAAGACGAACACGCCGGAGTTCGGGCACAGAGGTACGACTGAGAATAAGCTTGGCGACGCCTGTCGTAACCCGTGGAATACGGAGCGTACTCCGGGCGGTTCAAGCGGTGGTGCGGCTGCCGCGCTGGCGGCGGGGCTGTGCGCCATATCGACTGGAAGCGACGGCGGCGGATCGGTCCGAATACCTGCGAGTTTCTGCGGGCTGTACGGCATCAAGCCGACGCAGGGGCGTGTGCCACGATATGGTGGTCGCGCTGCCCCTGCCGTTGCGAACCAGCTAAGCCAGTCGGGGCCGATTACGCGTACGGTTAAGGATTCGGCAATTTTGCTCCAGGCACTGGCCGGGCCGGACGCGCGGGATGCGGGCTCTCTGCGGGATACGCCTGCCGACTACCTGGCGGCGCTGGACAGAGATGTCAGCGGTCTGCGAATCGGGTGGAGTCCCGATTTTGGGTATGCGGCGGTCGATCCGGATGTTGTCGATGTGTGCGGGGAGGCTGCGCAGGTGTTCGGGGAGTTGGGCTGCAAGGTCAGTGACAGCGGATTTGCTCTCGACGCACCACAGGAGGCGTTCCGCGTACTTTTCGCGGTGAATACTTACGCATCATCGGGCTACCTGTTGCACGAGCACGGTGACGACCTGACGGCATATTTCCGCGCAAATATGGAGTACGCGGCAACCCTGACTGCGGCGGATTACGCCAGGGCACTCGGCGAACTGGATGCCGTGAAGGCACAGTTCGACAAGTACTTCGACGAATTCGACCTGCTGCTGTCGCCGACGATGGCGGTGCCTGCATTCGAGATCGAGCAGCATCCGACATCTATTGGCGGACAGGAAGTGGACCCGTTCTTCGGGTATCTGCCGTTCACGTATCCGATCAATGCGATCGGGCATACTGCGGCGAGCGTACCGTGCGGCTTTTCCTCGGATGGCATGCCCATCGGATTGCACATTGTCGGACGTCACGGTGACGAGGAGACTGTGCTTGCTGCGTCGGCAGCATTCGAGCGGGCGATGCCCTGGGCTGAGAACAGGCCGGTGGTGTCTTAACCGCAGCGACTTTATGGGGTAAGATAGCGCAGGAAAGTCTAATGGTTATCATCCATTCAGCTATCAACCATAAAGGAGTTGCCCGATGCCGAACCTCGACGAGAATCTCGCCTTCGCTGCTTCACACGAACTTGCTGCGCTGATTGCGGACAAGCAGGTGTCGCCCGTAGAAATAACGCAGCTCTATTATGACCGAATCGAGCGACTGGACTCGCGGCTGAACTCGTACCTGACGCTGACGCAGGACTTGGCGATGGAATCGGCGCGAGCTGCGGAAGCAGCGGTGATGCGCGGCGATGAGCTTGGGTCGCTGCACGGCGTTCCGATTTCCATCAAGGACCTGCAGATGACAGCAGGCGTCCGCACTACACTGGGTTCTCTCGCTTATAAGGACCAGGTGCCTGCTGCGGACTCGGCGGTTGTGGAGCGCGTGAAGGCGACGGGCGCTGTGATACTGGGCAAGACGAATACGCCGGAGTTCGGCTTGCTGGGTGCGAACGAGAACCGTCTTGGCGACGACTGCCGTAATCCCTGGAATACGGAGCGCACGTCTGGGGCGTCGAGTGGTGGGGCGGGAGCGGCGGTTGCTGCCGGGCTGTGCTCGCTTGGCACGGGCGGCGACGGTGGTGGGTCGATCCGCATTCCGGCGAGCTTCTGCGGCATCTATGGCATAAAACCCACACAGGGGCGTGTCTCCAGCTTCGGCGGCGTTCCTCCGGCGGCGCCTCTCCTGAACATCACGAGCCAGCAGGGGCCTATGTCCCGCACTGTCAAGGATTCGGCGATACTGCTGCAGGCGCTTGCGGGTTACGACTCGCGAGACTCGTCATCGCTGCGCGAGCCGGTGCCGGACTTCGTGGGTGCAGTGGACACGGACATCAGCGGGCTGCGAATCGCGTGGAGCCCGGACTACGGCTATGCAGGCGTTGATGCGGAGGTGGTCGAGGTTTCGGCGAGCGCGGCACGGGTGTTCGAGGGCTTGGGCTGCACGGTGGAGGAGAGCGACCTGGCGCTGGATGATCCGTTCGGCACCTGGTGGGTCTTCTTCGCTGCCAATGTGTTCGTGACGCAGGGGCATCTGCTGGACGACCCGGATGATCCGCTGTCGTGGTACGGACGCATGGCAATCGAGGATGGCAGCAAATTCAGCGCGGGCGACTTCATCAAGGCGATGGGTGGGCGCGACCGGATGATGAACCAGTTTGCCGATGTGTTCGATGATTATGACCTGCTGCTGTCGCCGACGATGCCAGTAACGGCGTTCCCGGTGCAGGAGTATCCGCATGTGATTGGCGGCAAGGAGAATGCCAACAGGAAGGGCTGGAGCTTTGTGCCGTTTACGCATCCGATCAACACGATTGGGCATCCCGCGGCGAGCGTGCCGTGTGGCTTCTCGTCGGACGGCATGCCGGTCGGACTGCACATTGTCGGACGAAAGGGCGATGAGGAGACGGTACTAGCGGCGTCGGCAGCGTTCGAGCGAGCTATGCCGTGGGCAGATAATAGGCCGGCGGTGTCTTAACCGCAGCAAGCGCCTGGCGTAAGATAGCCGAGATATTCCATCAGCGATAAAGGAGCCGTCCAATGCCGACCATCGACGAGAATCTCGCGTTTGCGCCATCACATAAGCTTGCCGCGATGATTGCGGACAAGCAGGTGTCGCCTGTTGAAGTCACGCAGCTCTACTTTGACCGGATAGAGCGGCTGGACTCGCAGCTGAACTCATACCTGACGCTGACACCCGAACTGGCAATGGAGGCGGCGCGCGCTGCGGAAGATGCTGTGGTGCGCGGCGATGAGCTTGGCCCGTTGCATGGTGTGCCGATTTCGATAAAAGACCTGGTGATGACGAAGGGTGTGAGGACTACCTCGGGTTCGCTTGCATATAAGGACCATGTGCCTACGGCGGATTCGGCGGTTGCAGAGCGGGTAAAGGCGAGCGGGGCGATCCTGCTAGGGAAGACCAATACGCCGGAATTCGGGTCGCTGGGTGCGAATGAGAACCGTCTTGGCGACGACTGCCGCAATCCGTGGAATACGGAGCGCACTTCGGGTGCATCGAGTGGAGGCGCAGGTGCTGCGGTGGCTGCGGGGCTGTGCTCGCTCGGTACTGGCAGCGACGGAGGCGGCTCGATCCGCATTCCCGCGAGTTTCTGCGGCATATACGGAATCAAGCCAACGCAGGGGCGCGTCTCTGGGTTCAGCGGCGTGCCGCAGGATGTTCCGCTGGTGAACTTCCTGGGTCAGAATGGGCCGATGACGCGCACAGTCAGGGACTCGGCGATTCTGCTACAGGCGCTGTCAGGTTACGACTCGCGTGATGCTTCATCGCTGCATGCGCCGGTGCCCGACTTTGTAGCTGCGGTGGACAGGGATATTAGCGGACTGCGTATGGCGTGGAGCGCGGACTATGGCTATGCGGGCGTTGATGCGGAGGTGGTGGAGGTGTGTGCCGCGGGAGCGCGGGTGTTCGAGGACTTGGGATGCTCTATTGACGAGATCGACCTTACGCTGGACGCGCCGCTCGAAATCTGGTGGGTTATTTCCGGACTGACTTCTTACATTACGCAGGGGCACCTGCTTGATGATCCGTCAGATCCGCTGACCTGGTACGGTCGGATGCTCATAGAGGATGGCAAAGAATTCACCGCTGCCGACTATGTGAGGGCGCTTGGCCGGCGAGACAAGATGATAAACCAGTTCAACGATGTGTTCGAGGAGCATGACCTGCTACTGTCACCGACGATGGCGACAACCGCGTTCCCGGTGGGTGAGTATCCGGAGGAAATCGCGGGCAAGCGCAACGCACATGTGAAGGGCTGGAGCTTCCTGCCGTTTACGCATCCGATCAACATGATCGGAAATCCTGCCGCGACCGTGCCGTGCGGACTCTCGGCGGACGGCTTGCCGATTGGCTTGCACATAGTAGGGCGCAAGGGGGACGAGGAGTCAGTGCTGGCGGCGTCTGCGGCTTTCGAGCGTGCGATGCCGTGGGCGGACAAGAGGCCGGCGGTTTCGTAAGCCATTCTCGTACCGCAATTCTGATGAGGCAAAACAAAGGGGCTGCCTGCACATTTGCAGGCAGCCCCTATTTTGCTATGTCGAGAAACGCTTACTTCGAGATGAAGTCGAACTGCTCGTACTGGCCGTTGGTGGTGGTGACAGGATCGATACCCAGCCAGCGCTCGGCGATGGTGGAGTAGGTGCTGCGGAAGTCGTTGCTGAAGTGCAGGTCGCCTTCCAACTGCTTGTCGTCGTCGAGCGAGGGGAAGTCGCCGTACATGCCACCGTTGACATCGCCGCCGATTACGAAGGCTACGCCTCCGGAGCCGTGGTCGGTGCCAGCGCCGTTGTCCTTGATGCGCCTGCCGAACTCGGAGAAGAGCAGCACTACGACATCCTTGTCCATGTCGTGCTCTCTCATGTCGTCCATGAAGTCGCCGACTGCGCCGGAGACATCCTGCCAGAGCTTCGCATGGCTTGTCAGCTCGGATGCGTGGGTGTCGAAGCTGCCGTGCTGGGTGTAATAGACTCGCGTGCCGAGGCCGGCGGTCATCACCTGCGCGATGGACTTCATGTTCTCTGCGATGGGATTGTCGGCGTACTCCACGCTAGAGGAGTAGCGCTGTGGGGCAACTCGCAGGACATCGGCGCCCTTGAGTGCGTCCGTGCCGGTCTGGGAGATGAAGTTGGCGATTACATCGCGCCCGCTGCCGCCGTACATCTGGGTGAAGGCTTCGAGCGCAAGGTTGCGCGCTGCCTCGTCCTTGATGTCGGGGAACAGTCCGTAGGTCTCAAGGTTGCCGACCGATGCTACCGGCACGCCCTTGGCGTACAGAGCGCGCGGGAGGCCGCGACCGAAATTGACGCCGGTGAGAACGTTCTCAGCCTGAGGGTCGAGCTCGCGGATTGCCCTGCCGAGCCATCCGTCTTCTCCAACTTGCTCACTCTCGGCAGTGTGCCACACGTCCATGGAGCGGAAGTGCGAGCGGTTGGGGCTAGGATAGCCGACGCCATTGATGAGCGCGACATTGCCCTCGTCCCAGAGCGACTTTATTGGCGCCAGTGCGGGATTGAGGCCGAGCTTGTCGTCAAGCTTCAGGACCTTGTCCTGCGGGATGTTGACGAAGGGCCTGTTGTCGTAGTATTGCCCGTCATTATACGGAATGACCGTGTTCAGGGCATCGTTGCCGCCGGAAAGCTGCAAGACTACCACCGTCTTCTCGTGATGACCGTTGCCGTTAGTCCCCATGTTACTTCTCCTATTAGGATATAGATGCCCTGCTCTTTTTCATTGTGCGTATAATCGCTTAAATTCGGGGTTTCGTCAACCCTTGGAGCCATAAATTCACTAAACTTACGATGCTACGCGATAGACTTGGACGCGGTGGCGGTTGCTTTCGGTTACGAATAGCCTGCCTTTGCCGTCGAGCTTGACGGACATGGGCGACCAGAAGTATTTCTCGATGTGGGAGGAGACTTCGTGCGGGTCGTCCGGGTCGAAGAAGTCTATGTTGCGCTCGAGGTCTGCCCGCGAGCGTGCCTCGCCTTCCTCACGGTTTATGCTCAGGAAGTTGACTGCCCAGGGCGAAAGGGTAGCCTCGCCTCGCAGAAGTTGGACGAAGTTGCCGTCTGGGTCGAATGCCTGCACGCGCTCGTTGCCCCAGTCTGCGACATAGATATTTCCGTTGGCATCGACTGCGACGCTGGCGGGTTTGATGAGTTGACCCTCGCCGCGTCCCGGTTCTCCGTAGGATGCTACGAACTCGCCGTCAGGTGTGAAGCGGGCGATCCGGTCGTTGCCCCAGTCTGCGGCGTAGATATGGCCGCTGGGGGCGACGGTAATGCCCCAGGGCATGGAGAGTATGCCTTCGCCAATTGAGGCGAGATGCACGCCGCCTGCCGTGAACTTCTGGATGCGGTTGTTGTAGGTGTCGCTTACATATAGGTTGTCGTCGGAGTCGAAGGCGATTCCGCAGGGGCCGTCGAGCTCGCCGTCGGCACTGCCATGCGTTCCCCAAAGCTGCAGGAAGTTGCCTTCCGCGTCGAAGGCGGTGACGCGGTGGAGGTACTCGTCGGTCAAGTATATGTCCCCACGGCTGTTCTTCGCGCCGGAGGTCAGCCAGACGAACTGGCCGTCGCCTTCGCCATACGCGCCGAATGTGCCGTAGTACTCACTTTCGAGGTCACAGACGGTTACGCGCACGCCCCTGTCCACGCTTTCGAGCGAGCGATTTACGACGTAAAGGCGTCCGTTGTCTCCGACTACGGTGTCTGCCGGGTAGTAGAAGCCACGCCCTTCCATGACGGACATGCCGAGCGTGCGGTCGTAGCTGAGGAGTTGGGTGGTGGCTGTGGTCATGGCAATACCTCGTCTGTTGTCAGCCTGCATCCGGAATAAAGTGAAGGGCAGAGTCGCATTTGCAAATCTGCCCTTCGACAAGCTCAGGGTGAACGGTCGATGGGGACCGATTTACTTAACTAGCTTCGCTGGAACTCGTGGGTGGCGGTGGCGAGGCGCAGGATGTTGGCGACCTTGTCAGGGGTGCGCTCTTCGCCTGTCTGCTCGGCGAACCGTTCCAGCACTTCGCGCGTCTCGTCGGAGACTTCGATGACGCCAAGCTGGTCCAGGCAAGCTTCGACGAGGCGCGCTGGGGAAGTAGCGTACTCGTCCGCCATCACGCTGTCGATCATCGCACTGACGCCGGGCTTGCCGGAGTCGCCGAATTGCTCTGAAGCGAAGTTGATGCGCTCGACAAGAGTGCCTGTATCGACCCACTCCGCGCCCTGATGCCATCCCTCGACGCTTGGCGGGTTGTTGAGCATCTGGCCCATGAAGGTCATCTGGCGCGCCCTGTCCTGAATCTCGCGGCGCGGCCTGTCGAACTCGCCCGTGAGGCGGAGTATGCCTGCGACGAGTTCGGCGGGGCTCTTCACCTTGTCGTAGCGGATGCTCTCGTCTTTGAAAAAGTCGGATGTGAACAGGGTCCGGAGCATCGCCTTGATGTCGTAGCCGTTGTCGAAGTAGGCGTCCACCAGAACCTCAATGGCGTCCGGGTCTCGCGGCGGTGTGTAGGGCCATGCGGGTACGGGCGGCTCATCGGCGACGAAGAAGTGGTACATGTGGCGGGCGACGAACTGTGCCGTCGAATGCTGCTGGCAGATTATATCGACGATGTCCTCGCCGTTGAAGTTGCCGGTCTGCCCGAGGAATGTCTTCTCGCCTTCGTCGTGGTCTTCCGGGCGATAGTCGAAGTGCCAGGAGATTCTGCCGTAGGGCCAGTCGGAGTCGCGCTCAGAGCGCAGTACCATGTACTCGGTGTTGCCGATGGTCCAGCCGGTGAATGCGCGCGAGGCTTCCTTGATGTCTTCCTCTGAGTAGTGACCCACGCCCATGCTGAAGAGTTCGAGCAGCTCGCGCCCGTAGTTCTCGTTGATCGCGCCGTCATGATTGTCGTAGTTGTCCAGCCACACAATCATCGCGGGGTCTTTTGACAGTTCGATGAGCATGTCCTTGAAGTCGCCGAGGCCGTGCTTGCGGAACATCCGAATCTGGTTCCAGAGCACCTTGCCATGAATGACTTTCGGGTAGCCGGTAGCGAAGATGCTGTGCCAGAACAGGCACATCTTTTCCTGCAGTTGGGCTTCAGAAGTGACCATGCGGTAGAGCCAGTTCTCGCCGGATGCCCATGGGCCCATCATGCCGGACTGCTCGTGGTGGAAGCGCCGGATCATGTGGTCACCCATCCACGTCGCATTCTCGGGTGCGTCGATCAAGTCTTCGACAACGGCGTCGTAGCCCTTTTCTTCAAGTGCCTCAATCTGGGAACGGGTTGCGCCGAACCCTGCGCGTCGCATCAGATGCGCCAGCAGTTCCAGGTCTTTCTTTGTCGTAGTAACCATCCGAGTCCTCCTTAGTGAACTGCCCGCCTATGTCCGGCTGGGGTGGGAAATGATGTGGTGCCGGAAATTTGCCTAGAGTATATCACGGCGCAGGCGACTACTCACTAGACCTGGAAAAGTCGCCGCTGGCGGCTTGGAACGATCAATTGTTGCTCTTGGGCATGAAAGGAAGCAGCTTGCTTACGAGGGATTCCAGATTACGCGTCTGTATCCAGACATGGCCATTGCCCTTGAACTTCATGACCAGACCCTCACCGCCCGCGACAAGGGAACGGATGCCGCCAACCTTGCCTATCGAGTATTCAACGTCGTCGGTAAACGCGACCAGATGGCCGGTGTCCACGACAAGCTCTTCTCCCGGTGTGACTGGGACTTTCTTGATGGCGCCGTAAGCGTTGTAGAATACGGTGCCTTCTCCCCGCTCCGAGTATGCCCTGAGGAAGAACATGCTCTCGCCACTGAAGAATCCCCTGAAACCTTGAAACTTGGAGTCAGTTTCCACATTCTCGCTGCATGCGAGGAATGAGCCGCTCTGGAGAAAGATGTTTTGTCCGGGAAGAATGTCGAAGGTGAGGATGTCGCCGGGCGTCGAAGGCGCGAGGCTGACCCAGCCGCCGTGGCGGTCGGCGGTGAAGGTGTTCAAAGCAAATGACTCACCGCTGACCATGCGCGAGATGCCGCCAAGGAAACCGCCGCTTGCGCCGGTGCTCATGCTGACGCCCTGCTGCGCCACCATCGCGCCCGTCTCCGCCTTAATTGATTCCCCCGATTCAAGCTCGACGTTGAGCATCGCATAGCTGGGACTGAATTCGACGAATGTTCTCAAGATTCACGTCTCCTCTTGATTTTCTGGCACCGACCAGACCTTGAATGTGTTACTTTGGAATTTGATGTAGTATATCACCGCCTAAATTGGCAGTTGACACCGTAAGCGGAGGGATGCCGAGAGATTAATGAGCCTACAAAATAAGAGCGCCGGCGAGGGAAGAGGGCTGTATTACGGCTGGGTTATTGTAGCCGTGATGGCGACTGCGGGCGCGGTGAGTATGGCGATGGGTTCGCTGAACTTCGGACTGTTCATAAAGCCAATGGGCGATACGCTGGGAATAGGGCGGGCGTGGTTCGGCTGGGCGCAAACGGTGAGGCAGGTCTCCAGCGCGGTTACGAGCCCACCGGTGGGCTGGCTGATCGACCGCTACGGCTCGCGGGTGATGCTGCCCGTCGCTGCAATCGTTACGGCATCCGCGATGGTTGCGCTTTCGTTTCTGGATGAAGCGAATGACGCGTGGCTGATGGTAGCGATGTTCGCGATTATGGGCCTCGTGGGTATGAGCGGGCCGGGCGCGTTGGTAACATCAGTGCCTGTGCTGAAATGGTTCGTGCGGAAGCGGGGCCGGGCGATTTCCTTCATGGCGCTAGGCATTCCCGTGGGCGCGATGGTCTTTGTTCCGCTCACTCAGATGTTCATTGACTGGTGGGGGTGGGAGCGTGCATGGATAATCCTTGCAGCGATAGGCGTGATCGTGATTGCGCCGCTCGCAGCGATCTTCGTCAGGCGTCAGCCGGAAGACATGGGATTGCTGCCCGACGGCGATGAAATGCATGTGTCTGAGGGTGTGGTTGAAGGCGAAACACAGCGCGGCCAATACGTTGAAGAGGTGTCGTGGACGGTTAGGGAAGCGACACGTTCTCCCATCTTCTGGAGTCTGGTGGCAATGTTCAGCATGGTGTCGCTTGCGACGAGCACGGTGGCACTGCATCGCATTCCGGACTTCGCGGACAGGGGCTTCGACACAACGATAATAGCATGGGCGACCGCGTTTGACGCAGTGTGCGCGGGAGCAGCATCGTTCACATTCGGCATCCTGGTCAGCCGAGTTCCGGGCAGACTGCTGGGATCGCTGGGATTCTCGTTCCTGGCGATAGCGAGCGTGATGACGATATACGCGGCGGATGATGTCACGATGTTCAGCTCTATGGCGATATTCGGGCTGGGCATAGGTGGGATGATGTTCCTGCAGAACTTCATCTGGGCGGACTACTTCGGGCGGGAGAATGTGGGAGCGATTCGGGGCTTCTCCATGCCGATAAACCTGATATTAGGTGCGGCAGGAGCGCCGATCGCCGGTTATGTGTACGACTATACGGGAAGTTACACGGAGGTGTGGTGGGTTGGAGTGGGGCTGATGGTCTGCTCGGCGCTGCTGGCACTGATTACACCGCCGCCGAAGAAACCGCCTCTGGATGTGGCTGAGGTTGAGGAAAGCCCGTTAGATGGGGGATAATGCTGCAGTATAAGATTAGACTTTCCAAGACTGCTGAAAGGCGTGACTGACAAATGAACGGCGTTCACGACATGGGTGGGATGCACGGGTTCGGGCCTATCGACATTGAAGTTGACGAGCCGATCTTCCACGATGAGTGGGAAGGGCGGGTGTATGGCATGGTGACCAGCATCCGCGAAGAGCACGATGTCTATGGGCCGTACGGATCGCGCCATTACATCGAGAACATACCGCCGGCACAGTACCTGGCGTCGAGTTACTATGAGAAATGGATGCTCGCATTGGAGACGGCGCTGGTGTCTAAGGGTCTGCTGACTACCGAGGAACTAGATTCCAGGACTCGCCAGTTAAGCGGTGATCCGTCTGCCGAAGTTGCGAGGCGCGACGACCCGGAACTTGCGGAGCGAGTGCGCCAGCGGATTTACAAGCCGCAGCCACTTCAACAGCAAGCTGCCTCGCCGCCTCGCTTTGCCGTTGGCGATGCGATTGCGGTGCGGAATATTCATCCCGTGGGGCATACGCGGTTGCCGAGGTATGTGCGGGGTAAGCGTGGGGTGATTTCCAGAATCTACGGGGCGCAGGGGTTTCAGGACGAACCGACGGTTGCGGACAACAGACCGCAGCATGTTTACAGCGTAGTGTTCGAGGCGAGTGAACTCTGGGGCGGGAATGCGGAGCCGAATCAGCTTCTATACATTGACATGTGGGAATGCTGGATGGAAGCGTCAGATTAACCAGATTACGGGGAGCGACGAATGAGTGGTAATCATGACCACAGCGGCGAACATCATCCAGAACCGCTTTCGTATGCGGAGGCGCGCACTAAAGCAATAGAGTCGCTGCTGATCGAGAAGGGCCTGCTATCCACGGATGCCATAGATGCGCGGGTGCAGGCTTATGAGCAGGACATAGGGCCGCTGAACGGCGCGAGGGTAGTTGCGAGGGCGTGGACGGATGACGAATACAGGAAGCGGCTGTTGAAGGACGGGACTTCGGCGATCGGCGAGATGGGTTTCTTCGGGGCACAGGGTGCGGAGATCGTCGTGCTGGAGAATACGCCGGATGTGCATAATGTTGTCGTTTGCACGCTTTGCTCGTGCTATCCGTGGCCTGTGCTTGGCCTGCCGCCGCGCTGGTACAAGTCGGACGCATACAGGGCTCGAGCCGTCATCGAGCCGCGCGCGGTGTTGAAGGAGTTCGGTCTGAATCTGGACGAATCAGTTGAAGTGCGCGTATGGGACAGCAACTCTGACATCCGTTACATGGTGCTGCCTGAGCGACCCGATGGGACGGACGATCTGTGCGAGGATGATCTGGTGAAACTGGTGACGCGTGACAGCATGATTGGCGTTGCCAAGGTTAAGTCAACTGCGGCCGCGATGTGAAGCAAGAAGAATGAATACAGAGTCTGACGGTCAGATAACGGACATGGCTGGAAAGCTGGCGTTGCCACGCAGCAATGGGGAGCTCGTGTTTGCGGCTCCTTGGGAGGGTCGCGCGTTTGGCATTGCGGTTGCGCTGAACGAGGACGGCGCGTATGAGTGGGGAGAGTTTCAGCGCAGGCTTGCGGAGGAGATCGCCGCGGAGCCGTCGGATGAAGAGGGTTCGGAGTACTACGAGCGCTGGCTGGCGTCGCTGGAGAGGCTGCTGCTTGAGAATAGCTTGGTGACTCGCGAGGAACTGGACGCTCGCACTGCTGCATACGAATCGGGCGAACTTGATGATTAGCGCAGCGAGACCCCCAAGATGAGCGCGGGAAAGATTCTTCTCATCGGGCTGGGACCGGGTGAACGCGCCGTGATGACGCCAGCTGCTCTCAAGGCGTTGTCGGACTGTGACGCCGTGGTGGGCTACGATGGCTATCTGGCACAGGTAGGCGACCTCGTAAGCGGAAAGCAGGTGGTGTCGTTGCCGCTTGGCAAGGAGATGGAGCGCGCTGGCAAGGCAGCCGAACTTGCGAATGAAGGATTGACCGTTGCAGTAATATCGTCTGGCGACATCGGAGTTTATGGCATGGCCGGTCCTGTCTTCGAGCACCTTGTCTCCACCGGGTGGAATGGTGAACAGCCGGAGGTTGAGGTAGTGCCTGCCGTGTCGGCGGCGCAGGCGGCGGCCTCCGTGCTGGGCGCGCCGCTGATGCAGGACTTCTGCGCGATAAGCCTGAGCGATCTGATGACGCCGTGGGATACGATACGCAAGCGGCTGGACGCAGCGGCTTATGGCGACTTTGTGATTGCGCTTTACAACCCGCGCAGCAGCCGGAGACACAAGCAGATTGTGGAGGCGCGCGACATCGTGTTGAAGCATCGCAGCGCCGAGACTCCTGTCGGTATTGTGCGAAATGCGAGCCGACTTGATGAGGACTCCATGCTGACGACGCTTGGCGAGCTTGATAGTCACTTCGAGCGCATCGATATGTTCACGACGCTGATTATCGGAAACTCGACGACATATATCCACGGACGGCGGATGGTGACGCCGCGCGGGTATATGAACTCGCGAGAGTAGGGGAACGATGGTTACTCCTGCAGTAGTGCTTGCGGGGACGCGCAGCGGCGTGGGCAAGACGACAATCGCTACCGGAATTATGGGCGCGCTGGCGCGGCGAGGACTGCGCGTTCAGCCTTTCAAGTGCGGGCCCGACTACATTGACCCGTCCTATCATCTGATGGCTTGTGGAGTGCCAAGCCGCAACCTTGATACCTGGCTGCTGTCGCACGACACGGTGCTGGAGTTCTACGGCAGGGCAGCGCAGCCTGCGAATGTTGCCGTGGTCGAGGGTGTGATGGGGTTGTATGACGGGCACGCGAATCTGACCGAGCAGGGATCGACTGCTGAGGTCGCGAAGTTGCTGCGCACGCCCGTAGTGCTGATTGCCAGTGCCGCAAGGGTTGCGCGGAGCGTAGCCGCCGAAGTTCTTGGCTTCCAGAAGTTCGACCCTTCGGTGAACATTGCAGGCGTCGTCTTGAACGGTGTGGGCAGCCCGCGCCACCTGGAATTCTGCAAGCCGCCGATAGAGGACGCTACGGGTCTGCCTGTGCTTGGGTATATGCCGCGTCGCGATGACCTGCGCGTGCCGGAGCGCCATCTCGGACTTATTCCGACCGTTGAGGGCGTCGTGGTCGAGGAGTGGTTCGACAAGCTGACGGCGCAGGTGGAGGAGACGATAGACCTCGATCGCCTGCTGGAGGTAGCGACACAGGCACACACCCCAATCGTCGAGCCGTCTATATTCCCGGCGCAGTCGCAGTCGCAGCCGCGAAGGGCGCGGATAGCGGTGGCACAGGACAAGGCGTTCAATTTCTACTACCAGGATTCGCTCGATCTGCTTGAGGCGTGGGGCGCGGAAATTGTGCCGTTCAGCCCGCTGTACGATGAGGTGCTGCCGAGTGAAGTGGGAGGAGTGTACATTGGAGGAGGCTTCCCTGAGTTGTTTGCGCGGGAACTTTCTGCTAACAGTTCTATGAAACGATCAATCAGCGATGCGCACGCAGCGGGGAGAAAGATATATGCGGAGTGCGGCGGGCTGATGTATCTCGGCGAGACACTGACAGACTTCGATGGCGAGGCACATGCGATGGTCGGGCTGATTCCTGCGAAATCGTCAATGAGCAAAGGGCGGCTGACGCTTGGCTATCGCGAGGTAGAGGCGTTGGCAGAGGGTGCGTTACTGTCGAAGGGTGAGCGTGTGCGGGGGCATGAGTTCCACTGGTCGGTTGCGGACAGCCCGGCGTCAGCGGAGCAGGCGACATATACGGTTTGCAGCCAGGACGGGCGCATCGAGGGGTTCCGCGACGGCAGTCTGTGGGCATCGTACATCCATGTGCATATGGGGAGCCGACCGGGGATGGCGAGGCGGTTTGTGGGAGAGTGTGCTAGAAGCTAAAGACTAGACTGATCCGAATTGACAACGCCTCCCACAGCGTCTAGTCTGTTATCTGGTCAGATTTTAGATTAATAGGTATGCTGCAATGAGAAGATGGCAAGTGCAGGAAGCCAAGGCGAAGTTCAGCGAGATGCTTGAGGCAAGTCTCGCGGAAGGGCCCCAGATCGTGACGAAGAGGGGTGTGGAGACTGCCGTGCTTCTGCCGATGGATCAGTGGAAGCGATTGCAGGCGAAGGCTAAACCAAGCCTGAAGGATCTGTTGCTTGCCTCTGATGCACGCACGGAGTCACTTGCCCCACCAAGAACGGCGCATCGGCGACGCGCACCGGAGGGCTTCGAATAGCCAATGTATCTGTTGGACACAAATGTCGTTTCAGAGTTAAGGCGCCCAAGACCTCACCCATCAGTGCTGTCGTGGATTTCGGATGCGCCAGAAGAGCAGCTATACATTTCTGCGGTGACCGTTGGAGAGATTCAGGCGGGTATAGAGATAACACGCGAACAGGACGTTGCAAAGGCAGCCGAACTGGAAGCCTGGCTTGGTGAAGTAACCGATGCTTTCGGTGTGCTGCCAATGGACGCCCTCGCGTTCAGGTATTGGGCTCGCCTGATGCACAGGCGCTCGGACACGATGATCGAGGATGCCATGATTGCCGCCACTGCGGCTGTTCACCGGCTAACTGTGGTCACGAGGAATGTGCGGCACTTCAGGGAGTTCGATTTGCCGTTGTACAATCCGTTCGAAGAAGATTAACTACTGAGACAAGACTCAGAATAGAAGAAACCAATATAGTTGGGAGCTTACATTGAAAGTAACAGACTTCCGGACGATGGTCGTTGAGAATGAGCCGCCGTATATTGGCGGGCGGTACTTACTGTGGCTGGAGTTGCAGACGGATGAGGGGATTAAGGGGCTGGGTGAGCGCATAACCGGCAGCACTTACTCGCACAGGCTGGGCGACCTGAAGTCGCAGATAAGTCTCATTGAAGAGATGGTGCGGCAGTATGTCGTCGGCGAGAATCCGTTCAATATCGAGAAAATCTGGGACAGGATGTACGCCTCGCGGCACGACTATCGCCATCCGAGCCTTCACGCGACGCCGGTGCTGAGCGCGATAGACATGGCGCTTTGGGACATTGCGGGGAAGGCGGCGGGACAGCCAATCTACAACCTGCTTGGGGGCAAATACCACGAAACGCTGCGCGCTTACGCTTATATGCCGGGCGGGTCGTTCAAGGATAACCCGGAGGCTGCGGGCGAAGTTGCGGCGCAGTTGCTGGAAGAGGGCAACTCGGCTTGTAAGATCGACCCGTTCATGCCGACATATCCCATACCGCGCGACATCTCACTGCCTGAGATCGAGCACGCCGTCAAGATATTCGAGAGCATCCGCAAGGCGGTGGGCAACAAGCTGGAGGTGGGAATCGGTACGCACGGGCAGTTGACCACCTACAGCGCGATTCGTGTTGCTCATATTTTGGAGCCATACCATCCGTTCTGGTTCGAGGAGCCGGTGCCGCCTGAGAATATGGACGAGATGGCGCGCGTGGCTGCGCATACGAGCATTCCCATCGCGAGCGGGGAGCGGCTGGTCACGAAGTACGAGTTTTCGCAGCTTATCGAGAAGAAGGCTGCGCAGATCATTCAGCTTGATGTCGGACAGTGCGGAGGGATATTGGAGGCGAAGAAGATAGCGGCAATTGCGGAGGCGCACTATGCGATGATTGCGCCGCATATGTACTGCGGGCCGATCGCAGCAGCAGCAGCTGTGCAGATTGACACCTGCTCGCCGAACTTCCTGATACAGGAGGCGAACCAGGGACCCTTGCACAAGATTATATTCAAAGAGCCAATAGTGTTCGAGAATGGGGCGATCATTCCGCCGACGGGACCGGGGCTGGGTATCGAGCTCGATGAGGATGTGCTGAAGGGCCGTATTGTCGAATAAAGACTGGACGGAACTGACTGGGTCAATGGGATACGGGAATTGGAGTAGTTGATGACTAAGTTTGGGGCTCAGGTGAGTTGCTACCTGACAACGTGGGATGACATTCGCGCAGTGGTCGAGACGATGGAGGCGGGGCGGTGGTACAGCGTTTACCATGCGGACCATTTCGTGCCGCCGAACAGGCCAGGCGCAAGCGAATCCGAAACAGCATTCGAGGGCTACTCGACGATGGCGGCGGTCGCGGCAATCACAGACCGACTACGACTTGGGCATCTGGTTCTGGGGAACACCTACCGCAATCCGGGGCTTGTGGCGAAAATGGCCGGCAGTATCGACCACATCTCGCACGGTCGGTTTACTCTGAGCATCGGCGCAGGGTGGTTCGAGCGGGAGCACAGGGCTTATGGCTGGGAGTATCCGTCACTGCGGGAGCGGTCTGACAGGCTGGAGGAAGCCTGTGCGTTGTTGCGGGCGCTTTTCACATCCGATGAACCTGTGAACTTCAGTGGGCGTTACTACCAACTCGATAATGCGGTGCTGTCGCCCGGATCTTATCAGGAGCCGCACATACCGATTCTGGTGGGCGGGACCGGCGAGAGGCGAACGCTACGCACGCTCGCGAAGTACGGCGATGTGTTCAACCTCGACGGCTTTGCCGCGAGACGATCCGGCGGGATGTCACTGGACTTGTTCAATCACAAGGTTGGTGTGCTGCACCGGCACTGCGAGGCTGTGGGACGCGATCCCTCGGAGATTCGGCTGACTGCGCTAGTTCCTACTATGCTGACGGATAACAAGGCAGATGCGGACGCGTTCATCGAAGCGATAGGGCCGGGCACAGTTGCGGGGAGCGCAGAATACATCAACGAGCGTGTGGGCGAACTGGTGGATGCTGGTGTGGATGAGGTGATGTTCGGGCGACTACCGAACGAGCCGGAGGAGTTTCAGCGGTTCGAGGAGCACGTTATAGCGGCATTCGATTAAGGTTCTGTTAACGATGGCGAATTTAATATGTAAACTATTGACACCGTTATTTCTGGTATGTGATACTCAGAAAATCATGACAAGTGCAAGTTCCCTTTGGTTTTACGCTTATTATTACTTTACCGATACAAACAAAGTCGGCAGAGGTGACGCGTCCTAGTTGAAATCTGACGCAGAGCGTAAGAACTCCAAACACACTCGAACCCCAGCCGATGAAGGACTGGGGTTTTTGTTTGCAAGAGCGAATTGCCTAGTAAAGGCAGAGGCGCAGAGATTCATGAATTCAGAGTATTGGCGAGATAGGTTTAGTTAAAATCAAGCGTCGAAGAATTGAAGGAGAGGCGACCAAAATGCAACCATCACCAGCGAGGGACGTAAACGTGGCAAGTATAGAACCTCTTATTAGCCCTGTGGGCTTAGTCGAAGAACTTCCGCTGACTCCAGATGTCGAGGATGTGGTAATCGAGGGCAGGCGACAGATCCAGGCGATACTGCGAGGCGAGGATTCGCGCTTCCTGGTCATAACGGGGCCCTGCTCAGTACATGACGAAGCTGCGGGCATCGAATATGCTGAGAGGCTGAAAGTGCTTCAGGAAGAGCTTGCCGACCGCATGCTCATCGTGATGCGCGTGTACTTCGAGAAGCCGCGAACAACCGTCGGCTGGAAGGGTATGATCTATGATCCCAACCTGGACGACACTTTCGATATAGGAGAGGGCCTGCGCCGCGCCAGGAGGCTGCTGATAAGGATTGGCGAGATGGGCATGTACACTGCCACCGAGTTCCTGGATCCCATCGTGCCGCAGTACCTTGACGGTTTGATTTCGTGGGCGGCAATTGGCGCGCGAACTACGGAGAGCCAGACGCACCGGCAGATGGCGAGCGGACTCAGCATGCCCGTCGGTTTCAAGAACGGGACTGATGGCGATGCGCAGATTGCGGTTGACGCGATGATTTCGGCGCGGTCTCCGCATGCATTTCTAGGCATAGACCATTTCGGACAGACGTGCGTAGTGCACACTAACGGCAATCCTTACGGTCACCTGGTATTGCGTGGTGGCAAGAGCGGCCCGAACTTCAGCCCTGAGGCCGTTGGGGAAGCGCAGGAACAGCTAAGTGGAGCTGGCGTTCCCTCCCAACTGCTTGTGGACTGCAGTCACGGCAACTCGAACAAGGACCATACGAGGCAGAACATCGCGCTTGAGTCCGTTATCGAGCAGCGCGTGTCTGGTAATGCAGACATCATTGGCTGCATGTTGGAGAGCAATCTGAACCCGGGCAGCCAGAGCCTAAATGGTTCGCTGGAGGAACTGGAGTATGGCGTGTCAGTGACGGATGCGTGCATTGGCTGGGACGAGACCGAGGAGCTTCTCCGCGATGCCTATGAGAATCTGGCGGATGCCGTGAAACAGCCTGTGGCATAAGTGGAGTTCGGTGGTCGAAACGGCCGACCGATTCCGGCACATGCTGGAAGCTGAAGATTGAAATTGGAGTGAGGCCCTGGCATATCGTCGGGGCTTCGCTGTTTCTGGAGGGGTGCAGTGCAGCAGACTGAGCGCACGAGAATACGCAATCACCCGGAGCGCGCCGTACCGGAGCAGGCGGCAGAGATACTGACGCAGGGAGTAGTGGCACATGTGGGGTTCGTCGAAGATGGAATGCCATTTGTGATCCCGCTTTCGTACCACTACGACGCGGACGCGCCCGAGTCGATCTATCTGCATGGTTCCATACGAAGCCGTGCAATGGAGATACTCGCGAGCGGGAAACCGGTGTGCGTTACGGTTACGCTAACGGATGGGCTGGTGTATTCGCGCAAGGCGATGAACCACTCGATGAACTACCGCAGCGTTGTGCTGTTCGGGAAGGGCAGTGAAGTTACTGACGAGAGAGAGAAGTTCGACCTGTTTGATGCGATGGTGCAGCGCTACTTCCCGGGACGCACGGTAGGGACTGACTACAACACGCCGCCTGCGGCAGACCTTGGTGTCACCGCGCTGGTGGAGGTCGCTATAGAGGAGTGGAACGGCAAGCGGCGCGTGGGGCCGCCGACCGGGCCTGATGACGATGATCACAGTGCCCTGGGGAGCGCGGGGGTTCTGGACCTGCGGGAGGTGTAGTAGGGAAGGTCTCGTAGATACGGAGGACCGCTACTTGTCTCGCTATTGAGAAATGCACCGACTCAATGCCAGCTAAGAATGCGGTGTTCTGTGGTATCTCAGTAGGGGCTAGACTCTTCGGCGTGAGCATCGTCGGGGAGGCGGTAGGAGAGGCCGGACTCGGCGTATGCCTATGCCTCGAGCAGCGTCGAAAAACTCTTTGGCCCTTCCTTTAGCAGCCGCCCTCTCAACTTCTGAATATGCTGGTCAAGTCGGTATAAGAGCAACACGAAGCGACGCTTGTTCGCAGGAAAGTTCAGTTGGTCCGCAAGTTCGTCTCCTAAGAGGGCGCGAGAAATAGGGTAGATGATATTATCCACTAGCTTCTTCCGCTCTTCCGCATCGTCAATGCCCGCGACCAGCGGGGCCGAGTTGATGAGAGCATTCGTCATGATGATCGCATCCAGTGTAGGTGGAGGCTCACAAATAGAACCAATCCGGTATATGTGGAGGGCGTGGCTCTCGTCGGTGAAGAGGATGGTTTCAGGGATGCCCATGAGATAACCGGCGTAGCGCCAGACATCGTGGAAACTGGCCCGCTCCTCCGTGCTGTAACGAGCACCCAGAGATTCGGAGTGTTTGACGGTGCGCGCGGCGAAACAGGCAACGGCATAGCCCAAGTGCGCGGCGCTGATAGGCACGCCCCAGGCATCGTGTTCCCATTCTTCTGTTTGTCCCAGCAGATGCCGAACCTGAGCATGCACGAAACGGATGCGGACGGACAGTTTCCAACCGTCGCCATACCTTCTCAGTCCGCCCGGGAAGAATATTTCCATCTGATGACGGTTGTTTTGCTTGAGCCTCCAGACGCCGTCGTCGAAAATGCGCCCGGTTTGCACGAACGACTTGCTTATCAGCGTCGAAAAGCCGTCTAGAAGCACGCCGGCGACGAAAGCCGAAAGGACTTGGACTGAGTTCCTCTGAAAGGCGCGAATGCCGGGGTCGAAGGCATCGAAGTCAAGCCAGTCCGGGTCAGGCTGTGGCGCGTCAGTGAAGAAGTCCCGCAGCAATTGCGGTGCGTCCCGCAGACCCTCGCGATGCTCGTCCATCCCGGCCTGGATGAACTGGTGAACCTGAGGTTGAGGCAGCGATGCAAGTTCTTCGACTATCGCATCCATAACCGGGTCCCCGATGTTGGTATGGGCGATGTAGTTGTCCGCCATTTCAGGATCGACAGCGCGAGCCTTTTCGTAGCCTTGGAGGTAATCGGATGGAATCTTCATACAGCTAGTCGTTTATTCCCGCAAAATCCAGATTCCGCCTTGTTATGTGGAATGCTACTCTGAGAGACACTATTGCTAAAGTGCTTGAAGTTTGCCAGATGAGTTTCTCAACAGCCTTAAACTAATTGTAGCCCGAAAAACAGTACGCTGGTAGTGAATTTCAGGCTACAAAATCTGTCTTATTCGGTTGTGAGACGGAGAAGTCAGCCGGCAGTGAGGACAGGGACTCCGCAGAATGCTTCGTAGTCAATGAGGTCTGTGATGGTCGGCTCGTCTCCGCAGAGGGGACAATTGGGGTTGCGCCGAATCTTAACGGTGCGGAAGGACATGTCCAGTGCGTCGATGAGGAGGAGCCTGCCGGTCAGGTTCTCGCCCACTCCGAGAATCAGCTTTGCCGTTTCTGCTGCCTGGATGCTTCCGACGAGGCCGGGGAGCATGCCAAGCACGCCTGCCTCGGCGCAGCTCGGAACCTCGCCCGGAGGCGGAGGCGTCGGGAAGAGGCAGCGGTAGCAACCCTGTCCTGGTATGTATGTCGTTGCCTGCCCGTCGAAGAGCAGAATGCTGCCGTCAACGAGTGGCTTGTTGCTGAGGTAGGCGGCGTCGTTTACCAGGTAACGGGCTGGGAAGTTGTCCGCGCCGTTAATGATGACGTCGTACTCGGGAATGATGTCGAAGGCGTTCTCGGAGGTGATCGGCTCTTCGTGGACCTGCACGTTGACGTCAGGGTTGTAAGCCTTCAGGGTCTCGTATGCGGACTCTGCCTTGGATCTGCCGATGTCGTCGTTCTGGTGCAGAATCTGGCGCTGGAGGTTCGTAACATCGACCGTATCGAAATCGACGATGCCGACCGTCCCGACGCCCGCAAGTGTGAGATAGATGGAAATGGGAGAGCCAAGCCCACCCGCGCCAATAATGAGGACTTTAGAGTTGAGCATCTTGCGCTGGCCGACGCTGCCGACCTGCGGCATGATGATGTGCCTGCTGTAGCGCTGCACCTGATATGGCGTAAGGACTTGGGTTCGTTCTTGCGTTTGCGTCATCTGCGGGCGTTCCTCCATCCTGTATTACTTGCCTTTATTGCTTTCATCGCGCGTTATAGTGCTCCCGCTGGGTGATTGTGGATATTGTGTCTGACTATGTTTCTGGGCTCGCTGAATTATAGCATTGGGCAGTAGGGGCTTCAACTTAGTTGATACCGCGCAGCCGTGATGTCAGCGAGCGCGACGCTGCTGCAGGATGCTGCGGAGGTGGGCGTTTTCACTGGTCAGGCGTTCCACATCGGCCTCAGACTCGCTGAGTCTGTCGAGCAGTCGGAGGATGACCTCGACACCGGCTAAGTTGACGCCGAGGTCGTCCATGAAGCCGCGGATCCGCCGCACGCGCTCTATGTCGGCTCGGGAAAACACGCGCTGGTTGCCACCGGTTCGCGCCGGTTCGATGAGTCCCAACCGCTCGTAGTAGCGCAGGGTCTGCGTCTGCACGCCGAGCATCCTCGCCGCTACGCTGATGATGAATACGGGTTCGTCGTGACCGAGTGTCAGTTCGTTTTGCTGCATGGCGAAAGCCTCTCTCCGGTTAACTGCGCTTGCCGTTCGCTATCCGCAAGCGTCTGAACTCTTCGAGCGCCTGCTTCTCGTCGGACGATAGCACGCTGGGAATCTGCGGCTTCACCGTCAGGAACAGGTCGCCGCTGGCCGACGGGGACTCGCGTCTGGGCATGCCGTGTCCCTGGATGCGAATGCGCTTGCCCTCGCCACTGCCGGGCGGGACTTTCAGGGCGAGCCTGCCTTTCAGTGATGTGAACTCGACCTCGCCGCCAAGCAGGGCATCTTCGAATGGCACCGCGATGTCGGCATATAGACTGTCGCCGTCGCGCTTAAATCGGGTGTGGGGCGATACGCTTACGACAAGGAACACCTGGATGCCGTCGTCCAGCGATATATGCACGCGCGAGCCGTCGTCCACAGCCGCGGGGATGCTGACTTCGATACGGCGACTGCCGCCGTCCTTGGTCGGTACGTTGACCATACGCTTCGTGCCGCGAAACGCCTCTTCAAGTGTGACGGTTACCGGAACATCGTGGTGGTTCGGGCGTCCCGGTCGGCTACGCCGTCTTGTACCGGTGCGCGGACCGGCCCCATAGCCTGAAGCCCCACCGAACCTGCGTAGAAGGTCGTCCAGGTCACCGAAATCGCCGAAGTCATACTCCACGCGCGTGCCGCGTCCAAATCCGCCGCCGAATGTGGCGCCCGCTCGCGCCTGCTCGTCGAGGCGGTCGGCGTGCATCCAGTTGTCGCCATAGCGGTTGTACTTGGAGCGTCTGTCGGCGTCTGAGAGTACCTCGTTCGCCTCGTTGATCTCCTTGAATTTGCGCTCCGCCGCTTCGTCGCCCGGGTTGAGGTCGGGGTGATACTGACGTGCCAGCTTTCTGAAGGCGCTGCGTATCTCCTTCTCGTCTGCGCTGCGCGACACGCCCAACACTTCATAGTAGTCTCTTGCCATGAAAATATCCCTCATTGAATGGTGAGTTCGTTGCTCGTATTTTAACATAGTTGCAGTATATGTAAAGTGAAACTTGAAGTGAATGATATAATACGATTGACATGATAGAGCATAAGACTTATACTAGATGCAGTAACTAGAGTTGAGTCGATATGACTAACTGTTGAATGTAGGAGATGAGGCATGATTGATAGATATTCAGGCAAATTACGGAGCTTTGGCAGGCGTCGGGTCGGATTCGACTCCTACCTGGCAAATGTGCAGACAGCGAAGTGCACAAGCTGCCCCAACTATGACGAAGCCCGCAAGGACTTCAACGGGAGGCTTCGCAGTGAGGTTCGCGGTTTTATTGGATAGGGAGGCACAGCGAGAATACTAAGCGAGGCTATCATCAACAATGAGTTAATACGACTAGCGGATGACTAGGCAGAAATGTCAGAAAAGGAGGAATTGTAACTATGGTAATGCAGAGGATTGATCCGTTCAGGGAGTTCAGGAAGTTGGACGAGATGCTGAGTCGAGCCTGGCAGGGCGACGGCGACGGGCATGTCGAGCGGCGTTGGGCAATTCCGATTGACCTAACGCAGGACGGCGACGACGTTGTGCTGCGGGCGACGATTCCTGGCGTGGCTCCGGAGGACATCGATGTCACTGTCGAGGACGGCGTGCTGACTATCAATGCGGAGACGCCAAACGACAGTGACGCTTCGTTCATTATCAGAGAGCGCAGAGCGGGCAAGTTGTACCGTGCGCTGCGTCTGCCGAACACTCTCGATGTGGGCAAGGCGGAGTCTGACTACAGGAATGGCGTACTGACGCTGACCTTCCCCAAGGTGGAGGCCGTCAAGGCGCGACGCCTGGAAATAAAGGGAGCGTAACCTTTCGCTCCCCAGGGGTAGTCCCTCAGGGGTAGGCACGGGCCGGACACACGGTGATCATTCGCCGGGTGTCCGGCCTTTTCTGTGTATGGCGCAAGACAATACTGATATAATGCGCTTGTGTCAGCCTTCACGAATGGGAGACGCGAGCATGACGATGAAGATATACACGAAATCGGGCGATGCGGGCGAGACCGGCCTGCTGTTCGGCGGGCGCGTGCCGAAGAACGACCCGCGCTGCGTTGCCTATGGCGAAGCCGATTTCGCCACCTCCGCGATGGGGCTTGCGCGCGCGCTGTCGCAGGACACGCGTGTGAAGGAGATACTGCTGCAGGTTCAGCGCGAGATGTTCACGCTTAGCGGCGAGTTAGCGACAGATGTGGAGAACTACGAGCATTACAAGACTAACTTCCATGCGATAACCGCCGAGAATGTGGATACGCTGGAGACGCTCATAGACGAGTTGAGCGCACAGGTGGAATTGCCACCGAAATTCATCATTCCAGGTGCGTCCGCGGCGTCGGGCGCGTTGGATCTCGCGAGGAGCGCGCTGAGGGCAGCCGAACGCAGCATAGTCGGCTTGCAGCAGCAAGACCTTTTGCCGAACGGTGAATTGCTGCGCTATGTAAACCGCCTTGCCGACCTGCTGTTTATGCTGGCGCGGTTCGAGGACAGGGAATTGCCGATGGACATTGTAACGGGCACCCGGTTGGACGAGGTGTAGCTGGGATGCAGCCAAGTATAGCGATCATAGACTATGACGCGGGCAACATTCGCAGCGTGCAGAAGGCGCTGGAAGAGTGCGGCGCGTCCGCACACATCACAGCCGACGCCGACGATATTGTCAACGCGGATGGCGTTGTCTTCCCGGGTCAGGGCGCGTGTGATTCGTCAATGCAGAGCATCAGGGAGCGCGGTCTGTTCGAGGTCATCAGGCGCTCAATTGACAGCGGGAAGCCTTTCCTTGGCGTGTGCCTTGGGCTTCAGCTGCTGCTGGAATCGTCCGAAGAGGGCGACGAGCCGTGCCTTGGGATATTGAAGGGCAGCACCAAGCGCCTGCCACCGGAAAAGACCGACCAAGTTGGCCTGAAGATACCGCACATGGGATGGAATAGCGTTTCACTGTCGGTGCAGCATCCGGTCTTCGAGGGGATTCCGGACGAATCGTACTTCTACTTCGTGCATAGCTACTACGCCGATCCTGAAGACAAGGATATGGTCGCGGGCGTGACGAGCTACGGGATAGACTTCTGCAGCGCGGTGGCATGGGACAATGTGGCAGCAGTGCAGTTCCATCCTGAGAAGAGCGGGTCGGTGGGATTGAGGCTGTACAAGAACTTCCTGCAGTTGGTTGAGGAGAACGGGAGGGTGGCGGCATGGAGGTAATTCCGGCGATAGACCTTCGGGGCGGCAATTGCGTCCGTCTGTACCAGGGCGACTATGCACAGGAAACTGTCTATTCGGACGACCCTCTGGAGACCGCCTTGCGCTGGGTGGATATGGGCGCGACAAGGCTGCATATCGTTGACCTCGACGGCGCGAGGGACGGCAAACCGGCCAACCTCAAGGCGGTCGAGCGGATTGCTTCGGCCGTCGATGTTCCACTGCACCTGGGCGGCGGCATACGCGATATGGATACGGCGCGCGCCGCGATTGATGCCGGAGTCAGCCGCATAATGCTCGGCACGGCAGCGGTCGAAGACTCAGACCTGATAGGCGTAATGCTCGGCGAGTTCGGGGCGGAGAGCGTCATCGTTAGCGTTGACGCCAAGGATGGCAGGGTGGCGTTGCGTGGCTGGACTGAGGGCAGCAGCGCGCTAGCGACTGACCTAGTCGCTGATATGGCGGCGCTGGGTGTAGTGCGCTTCCTGTACACGGACATATCGCGGGATGGCACGCTGACCGAGCCGAACTTCGAGGGCGTGAGAGCGCTGGTCAGCCAAGGGGACATTCGGCTGATTGCGGCGGGCGGCATAGCGACAGTGGCGCACCTGACGCGGCTTGCAGAGATTGGCGCGGAGGCTGGAATTGTCGGCAGGGCGATTTATACGGGGGATATTGACCTACGCGAGGCGATAGAGACGATTGACGGGATGGAAAGAGGATGCTAACCAAGCGAATAATTCCGTGCCTGGACATAGACAAGGGCAGGGTGGTCAAGGGCGTGAGCTTCGTGAATATACGGGATGCGGGCGACCCTGCTGATTTGGCGCGCTTCTACGACACGCAGGGCGCTGACGAGCTTGTGTTTCTCGACATTACGGCGAGTTCGGATGACAGGGACATTATCGTTGATGTTGTGAAGCAGGTGTCGGAAGAAGTGTTCATACCTCTGACGGTTGGCGGCGGGCTGCGGAATGTGGCGGATGTGCGGCGGATGCTGGAGGCGGGTGCGGACAAGGCGTCGCTCAACACTGCGGCGGTCGCCAATCCCTCACTGGTTGAAGACGCTTCCGATTTCTTTGGAGCGCAGTGCATCGTTGTCGCTATAGATGCCAAGCGAGTTACATCGGACGATGAAATGGGCGAAGTGAACTTTAAGGTTGCAAGCGGACTGTCAGAAGATGTTGCCGAAGAAATCGCACTGGACGAAAGTTCCGGCTGGCAGGTTTATGTGCATGGCGGGCGCACGCCAATGGGCATTGACGCGGTGAAGTGGGCGCAGAAAGCCGCGGAACTTGGCGCAGGCGAACTGCTGGTAACGAGCATGGATACCGACGGGCAACAGACTGGATACGACCTTGATCTGCTGCGCGCCATATCGGAGTCCGTGACGATACCGCTGATAGCGAGCGGGGGCGCGGGCGAGCCGCAGCACCTGTACGATGCGCTTGCGGAGGGCAAGGCGGATGCTGTTCTTGCCGCGAGCATATTCCATTATGGTACATACCCGATACCCGTGGTCAAGGACTTTCTGTCGGACAAGGGCGTGCCGATACGACCAAGTGTAGTTGTGAATCAATAGTCAGGTCAGGTGAGAACATGGCAGAGGTAAAGCTGGACGAGAAGGGTCTGGTGCCCGCGATCGCACAGAATGCGGATACCGGCGAGGTGCTGATGCTGGGGTATATGAACCCGGGCTCACTGAAGCGCACGCTGGAGGGTGGCGAGGTCTGGTTCTTCAGTCGCAGCCGCTCAGACCTGTGGCACAAGGGCGAAGTGTCGGGCAACTATATGCGCGTGAAGTCGGCGGCTGTTGACTGCGATGGTGACACCCTGATTTTGCAGGTCGAGCCTGATGGGCCTATCTGTCATACGGGAGAGTCCAACTGCTTCTTCACGCCCATTGAAGATTTCCCGGAATTCTACCGCGACGAAACGGGTCCTGGCGTGCTCGAAGATCTGTTCGCTGTAATACAGGACCGCAAGCGCGAGATGCCTGAGGGAAGCTACACGACAGACCTGTTTGAAGGCGGAGTACCTCGTATCGCACAGAAGGTCATCGAGGAGGCCGGAGAGGTCGCGATTGCAGGCGTCAGGGGTGACGCTGAGCAGGTCGCGGAGGAGATGGCAGACTTGCTGTACCACGCGCTGGTGTTGCTGTCGGCGTCTGGTGCGAGGCCTGAAGATGTGTGGGAAGTCCTGAGGGAGCGCGCGGGGTAGGGGAGTTTATCCCATCGCCGTCTGCTCATCAGCAATTGCCACGCTGTCCGCCGCCTGTGCCTCCTCCATCGCTCTTATCGCAATCTCTATCTGGTCGTCGTCGGGCTGGCGCGTGGTAAGCGATTGGAGGGCGAGGCTGGGCGCGGTGATCAGGTTGACCAGCGGGTTGCCGGCATGGCGTCCGCTGAAGCGTATGACCTCGTAGCTCACGGCCGCAATGAGCGGCACCAGCACAATCCTGGACGAAATCAGCCACCAGAATGGTTCGCGCCCAACGAATATGAATGCGATGATAGCCACAACCATCACCACGAGCAGGAACGCCGTCCCGCAGCGCGGGTGTGCTGTCGGATACTTGCGGATGTGTTCCACTTCGAGCGGGTCACCGCGCTCTTGCGCGTGTACGGTCATATGCTCGGCGCCGTGATACATGAAGACGCGGCGAATGTCGTCCATCCGACTTATTAGCAGGATGTAACCGAGGAACAGAAGCAGGCGAATGATCCCCTCCGCGATGTTCGCGAGCAACTCCGAGTCCAGCAGCGTCTCCAGCCAGTCGCTTGCGAATACGGGAATGAGGAAGAAGATGCCGATTGCGAGTGTGAGCGATACGAGCATCATACCGGCCATCGAGCCTTTGCTGATCTCCTCGCCCTCAGCTTCTGCGGCGACATTTGCGGAGTAGCTTAGGGCGCGCATGCCCAGCGTCAGCGTTTCAGCCATCGCAATGACTCCGCGAATGAGCGGAATGCGGCGCAGTTTGCCGGTATAGATGGATGTGAGGGGATGGCGCATAGTGGCGACGCTGCCGTCGGGTCGGCGGCAAGCGACGGCGATGTTGCTCTGTCCGCGAATCATTACGCCTTCGATGACCGCCTGGCCACCGTAAATGGGCGTCTGCTCTGCGCTCATGCCTTCCTCGTGAAAACGGATTCTCTTATATCTGCTGACGCAAAACAGGGGTGAGCGTACCCACCCCTGCGATCGATGTCTTGCCGTTGGGCTTTGCCTGCTACTGCTGCTGCAAGTTGAAGCGTCGCATCAGGCGCTCGACGCGGCCTTCCGTGTCGATGATGCGCTGCTCGCCCGTGAAGAACGGGTGGCACTGGTTGCAGATTTCCACGCGGAACTCAGGCATAGTCGAGCCTGTCGTGTAAACGGAGCCGCAAGAGCAGATCGCGGTAGCTTCAGGATAGTATGTCGGATGGATGTCGGGTTTCATTTCGGTGTTTCCTCCACGAGAGGGTTGACGCTATGGATACACACTCGCGCGCTTCTTGTCGCGGGTCTTGTGCTCGAACTTGACCTTGCCGTCAATGAGCGCAAAGAGCGTGTGATCCCTGCCCAGACCGACATTGGTGCCGGGATGGATGCGAGTGCCGCGCTGCCGCACGATGATAGAGCCTGCGGTTACGAATTCCGTGTCGTAGCACTTGACGCCGAGCCTTTTGGAGTTGCTGTCTCGGCCGTTTCGCGTGCTGCCGCCACCTTTCTTATGTGCCATTGTCTCACCCCTTAGCTCTGGGTTAATCCGTGTCGTAGGAGATGTCGGTTACGCGCAACTCGGTGAAGTTCTGGCGATGGCCATTCTTCCTGCGGTAGCGCGTCTTTGCCTTGTATTTGAAGATGATTACCTTCTTGCCGCGACCCTGCTGCACGACTTCAGCCGTAACTTTCGCGCCGTCGACGATTGGCGCACCAACTGTTACTTCGCCATCGTCGTTGGAAAAGAGGCGCACATCTTCCAGTTCAATCAAGTCACCCTGATCGCCGGGCAGGTATTCTACGCGGACAGTGTCTCCGGGCTGGACCCGGTATTGCTTGCCGCCTGTGTTCACTATTGCGTACATGTCACTCTCACGGGTGATTTCTTCTGTAAAAAGTCTTTTGGGTTACAAATAGATATTGTATGGGGGAGCATTCGCCTGGTCAAGTGTTAGACGACGCCTGCGGGCTCGGGGTAGTTCAGTGCGAATACCTTTTCGGGGCGCCATTTGTGTAGATTGTCGTCGAATGCTACGGTCGCCAGAAAGCGTCCGTCCGTAGAATAGGCACGGCATCGCTCGGAGGGTGAGGGCTGGAGGGACCCGCCGCTCAGATCGAAAGCGCGGCCGTTGCGGATCATTTCTTCGACGCGATTACCGACAATGAGGGCGCGCAGGTTCCGGAGCGCAATATCCGGGGAGTGGACGACTTCGCGCCAATTTCCGTCGGCGAAGCGCTCTTCGGCTTCGTCTAGGGATAGCGCGTCTGCAACGGCAAATGCACCCGTTCTCAGGCGGGCGAGTGTTTTCAGGTGTCCGCCGCACCCCAGCGACTGCCCGATGTCGTGGGCGAGGGAGCGCATGTAAAAGCCCTTGCCGCAGTCAACTTCCAGAGTTAAGACTGTCGGAGTCCAATCACGCAGTCGGATAGCGTGTACGGTGACGGGTCGCGCTTCTAGCTCGATTTCGATGCCGGCTCGCGCGAGGTCGTAGAGGCGCTTGCCTTCTCGCTTGAGGGCACTGTACATCGGTGGAACCTGCAGGATGTCTCCGGAAAATGCGGAAATGGCGACTTCGATGTCGTCCAGCGAAACCCCCGACGGGTTGCGCTGTTCGGTAATTTCACCGAGGGCGTCGTATGTGTCGGTGGTTGTGCCAAGTTCGATGGAGGCGAGATATGTTTTAGGGTTGCCGACCACATCTTCCATGAGACGCGTCGCAAGTCCCAGGCATATTGGAATTACGCCTGTGGCTATGGGATCGAGCGTGCCGCCATGTCCCACCCGGCGTTGTCCTGAGGCCCGCTTGATGCGGCGCACCACATCCATCGAGGTTATGCCGTAGGGCTTGTCGATGTTGAGGATGCCGTCTATTCTCGGCTCTCTGGATTTTGCCATCAGGTAGTCTCTTCGTCTAAGTCTCTGGGCGCGTTTCTGCTGATGAGGTCAAGCATGTCAGTGCCTTGCTCGATGGAGTCGTCAAGTTCGAAGGAGAGCACCGGGGCGAACTTGAGCTTGAGGTTGCGCTTCATGGTGCGATGAATGTATCCGCCGGCGTTTTCCAGGGCGATGAGCGCTTTCTTCTTCGTATCGTCGTCACCGAATACGCTGAAATAGACCCTGGCGTTTCGAAGATCGCGCGATGTCTGAACTTCGGTGATGCTGATCAGAGACGAGAGGCGCGGATCATTCATCTCAACCGACAGGATGCGGCTGATTTCTTGACGCACGAGCATGTTGACGCGGTCTATTCGTCGGTTCATGAGGGGTCCTCAACAATGGGTGTATGGGATTGAATTGACCATGCTCGCTTGCGAATCATGGCAAGCAGGAGCGACGGACATTTTTGTCCACAGTCGAAATGAAGAACTAAGGACTGAAGTTAACGGACACGCTCGGAGCTGTGCGCTTCAAGGATGTCGCCTTCCTGGTAGTCGTTGAAGCCGTCGAGCGTCAAGCCTCCCTCGAAGCCGACATTGACCTCGCGCACGTCATCCCTGAAGTGCTTGAGGCTGGCGATGTTTCCTTCGAAGAGTTTCTGACCGCCGCGAAGCACGTGAACCGTAGATCCCCGACTTATCTGGCCGTCGTTCACATAGAAACCAGCGACTCTCATTCTCCTGCCCACGCCGAAGACGGCTCGCACGGTGGCGTGTCCATCAGTAACGTCCCTGTAAACAGGTTCCAGCAGTCCGGTCAATGCGCGTTCCACATCCTCAAGGAGATGGTAGATGATGTTGTAGTGGCGAATCTCAACGCCTTCCTGATTTGCGAGTGCTGTCGCGCCCTGTCCAGGTTCGGTGTTGAAGCCGATGATAATCGCCTGGGAAGCTAACCCGAGAAGCACATCGCTCTCGGTAATTGCGCCACTTGCTATGTGAACGATGTTGACTCTGGTCTGATCGGTGTTCAAGCCGTTGAGAGCGCCCTTGACCGCCTCGACGGTGCCCTGCACATCGGTCTTGATGATGAGGTTGAGCGCCTTAACTTCGCCGGCGGCGATGCGCGTGTGAACATCTTCAAGTGTGGGACCGGCGGCGCGCTGCCTCTCGGACTGGCGAATGCGCTGCTCGGCAAGTTGCCGGGCGGCCTTTTCGTCTTCGGTAACTTCCAGAATATCGCCAGCTTCTGGCACACCGGCGATTCCGAGGATTTCGACCGGCTGGGAAGGAGTAGCGACCTCTACCGGCTGTCCACTGTCGGTGAGCATTGCCCTGATTCGCCCGCGCAGGCTGCCGATTACGATATTGTCGCCCACACTCAGAGTTCCGGTCTGCACCAGAACTGTGGCGACAGTACCGCGGCTGCGGTCGATCCTCGCCTCAACGACGACAGCCCTGGCGGTCTTGCCGACGTTTGCCTTGAATTCGCTGACTTCGGCGACGATTGCGAGATTGTCCAAAAGGTTGTCCACGCCGTCACCGGTAAGTGCGGAAACAGGCAGCGCGATTACATCACCGCCCCATTCTTCAATGAGGAGGTCGCGTTCTGCAAGCTGGCGCTTTACGCGCTCGGGGTCGGCTTCGGGCCGGTCGACCTTGTTTATCGCGACAACGATGGGGACGCCCGCAGCCTTGACATGGCTGATTGCCTCTTCTGTCTGGGGCATTATTCCGTCGTCGGCGGCAACAACAAGGACTGCGATGTCGGTTACCTGTGCGCCCCTTGCCCGCATAGCTGTAAATGCCTCGTGGCCTGGGGTGTCAAGGAATGTAATCTGTCTGTTGTCGTAGTTTACCTGATAGGCTCCAATGTGCTGCGTGATGCCACCGGCTTCGCCATCGACCACGTTGGTCTTTCTGATGGTGTCAAGCAGTGTGGTTTTGCCGTGGTCCACATGCCCAAGGATTGTAACGACGGGAGGACGGTCTTCGAGCATTTCAGGGTCGTCGTCGTCGGTTGAGGGTACGATTGAGCCTGCATCGGACTCTTCCTCCAAGGGGAGGACCTCAAAGCCGAATGATGGCGCAATCTGAGCGACGAGGTCGTGTTGAACAACCTCGTTGATGGGGAACATGTACCCATTGCGCATGAACTCCTTGATGACCTCCACAGGAGTCGTCTCCATGAGTTCAGCGAGGTCGTATAAGGCTATAGCGATGGGAACTTCGAGTGGTTCGAGCTCATAGTCGTCGTCGTACTCGTAGTAGTCATCGTAGCCGTCTTCTGCAGCACCGTTGTACTGGTCTTGCCGTTCCAAGTCGGTTCTGTTAGTCATAGGCATCTCCCATCATGCGCCTGCTGCGCGTGGCACTTGCGCTTTCTTAGCCTATCGGTGCTTTCACTTGTGCTTTCAGGACCGCCGCCACCTCTTGCCATTGAGCGTCTGCGATGCCTGTGCGCAGCGTGTGCTCCAACCGACCCTTCCTGATATTGTCCGCGTCGCCCGCGCAAGTGGAACACAGGTAAGCACCTCTTCCGGAAAGCTTTCCACCGGAGTCAAAGGCTATACCGCCGTCCTGCAGGGCAACTATGCGAAGTAGCTCGCGTTTTGCAGTTTTATTTCTGCAAGCGATGCAGCTCCGCAGCGGGACGTGTCGTTTCCTTACATTCAATATTTAGCGCCGCCTTCGTGATGGCCTGCGCCGCCTGCCGCTATCGGGACCCTGCTGATCGGGTCGCCTTCGGTTGCGCGATGCGGTAACGCCGCCGCGCAAGCCTTGGATGTCTTCCGCAAAGCGAATGCGTCCGGGGCCGTCGTCGTCAGAGCGAACTGGCCTGCGTACGCGAGGACGCCGCACCTGCCATACATCGTCGGGCACGTCGCGCAGCGAAGTGCTCTGCTCTGCCGCAGGGTCGGGCGCCGGTTCTTCAATCACGGGTTCAGCGACTGGCAGAGGCTCGACCGCTTCAGCCGGTGCCTCCGTTATGAGTGTGGCTTCCGGCTGTTCAATAGCTTCGGGAATCTCCGCTGCCACTGGCTCTGCGGGCACGGCTGCATCCACAGTTACCAGTTCGGCTGCGGCGGGGTCCGCGACTTCCACTACTTCGGCCGGTTCGGCAGTTTCCGAGTCTTCCCGCGTAGCTACTACTGCAATTGGTTCCGCGACGGCGGTTTCCGCAGTATCAGCGAGTTCCGCCGCGATTGGAGTGGGTTCCGCTTCCACTTCCACGGCTTCTTCAGCCGCAACTTCGATTTCAACCGGAATTTCGTCAGCTGCAACGGCGTCTATGACAGGCTCTTCAGCCCGTATCGCCTCCTGCAGTTCGGCTTCAGCGGCTGCGATAGCCGCTGCCGCTGCCTGTTCTTCGGCTGCGACTCTGGCGCGCTCCTGCAGCTCGACCTGGTAGTCGACATCGCTCTTGATATCTACTTTCCAACCGGTGAGTCGGGCGGCGAGCCTGGCGTTCTGCCCTTCGCGACCTATTGCGAGGGAGAGTTGCCTATCCGGCACGACCGCCATTGCCGTCTCATCGTCGTGATTCAATTCGACTTTCATTACCTGCGCCGGGCCCAGGGCGTTGGCAATGAAGATGGGGACTTCCTTGTTCCACTCCACGACATCAATCTTCTCGCCGTGCAGTTCATTGACGATGTTCTGAATGCGGACGCCGCGCAGCCCGACGCACGAGCCTACCGGGTCCACGCCGTCCTGCCGGGCACGCACTGCAACCTTGCTGCGTGAGCCGGCTTCTCTGGCGATAGCTTCTATTTCTACGGCGCCGCTGAATATCTCAGGAACTTCCATCTCGAAGAGTCGCCTGAGCAGCAGACTGTCCGCGCGAGAGACTATCAGTTCAGGGCCCCTGAGGGTGCGTTCTACGGACTTGAGCAGGACGCGCATCTTTGTGTTGCTGCGGTATCGCTCGGTGGAAACCTGCTCGCCCATGGGCATAATGGCTTCGGAGCGTCCGAGGTCAACGGTAATGTGACGTGGCTCAATCTTTTGCAGCGTTACGAGGAAGACCTCGCCTTCCTTGTCTTCGAACTGCTTGAATACAATCTCGCGTTCTGCGTCGCGGAGGCGCTGCATGACGACTTGTTTAGCCGTCTGCGCGGCGATGCGGCCCGGGATGTGCGGCATGCTCTCGGTGGTTATGATTTCACCTACTTGAGCATCACTGACAATCTCGCGAGCGTCAGGCAGAGTGATCTCCGCCTTGTCGTTAATGACATCGTCCACGACGGTCTTGAGAATATGCACCGTTACATCGCCTGAGCCGGGATCGAGCTTTACGCTGATATTCTGGCCCTCGGCGATGGTGTCCTTCCTGTAGGCGGACACCAGAGCATCTTCAATCGCGGAAAGCACAGTTTCCTTAGGAAGGCCGCGCTCTGCGGCGAGTTGTGTTAAAGCGACAATGAAATCGCTCTTCATTCCTCAGCCACCTCCTGTTACAGGTTTTCTTCAGTCCCATTTAACAAAGAAAGTGGGACTAGCCCACTTCCCTAAAAGGACGATTTCCGCGCAAGTCGAGGCGCAAAGGCTCGACAAGTCTATCGATAAGCAGTATAGCATTTGACTTCCGTATAAACAACCTCGTCGCTTTCGGAAGTGGGGCTTCTCTTCCAGCACATTTCCTTATCTGTGCTCGACCGCTCTGGTGGAGCCGATACCTCACCGCGTCTGCGCCGCTCGCCCTTCGAGCGTATCGTGATAATATATTCGCATGTCGCCATTGAATTATGACGGACGAATCCTGGACTCTTTAGTCGGCAAGAGCATATTCGACTATGCCGATGCGCTGAGCGTGCGCGTACCCACATCTTGCGGAAGAACGGGCGAGTGCCACGAGTGCATAGTGGAGATCAAGCGCGGCATGGATGCACTTTCTCCTCACACTGAGGCTGAGGCGTTTCTGCGCGAAGACTATCGCCTGGCCTGCCAAGCCGCGATAGTCGATGCCAACGAAGAAGTGGAGTTCGCGGTGCTGCGTCGTCAGCCACGTATACTCACGCGATCGGTGCGCCGCGCAATAGAGATCGAGCCTGTCACAAGGCGCATCGGTGACGGCGTTTTCTTCCGCGAAACCCGCATCGACGATTACCGTGGGCAGATGTTTGGCATTGCCATTGATGTGGGCACGACGACGGTGGTGCTGAATGTCGCTGACCTTGAATCGGGCGAGATTTTGGACACAGCGTCGTTTGAGAACCCGCAGCGCTTCGGCGGCAGCGACATCATGCACCGTATCTCCTACGACGGTGGAGACTTCCCCGGAGAATTACAGCAGGTGATGTTATCGGCGATCAACTTTGAGATAGGCGAACTTAGCCGTCGGCACAGCTTTCACCGCAGGCGTATCTATGAGGTGGTGGTGGTTGGCAACTCGACCATGCGCGACATCTTTTTCGGATTCGATGTGCAGCCAATAGGCGAGCGGCCGTACAAATCGATAACCGAGCTTGAAATGCTAGAGGGCAAGCGGCAGACGACTGCGCTGAATGTGAAGGCGTCCGAGATCGGGTTGCGTGTATTTCCCGATGCCAATGTGTATGGGGGTCCGCTTATAGGATCACATGTAGGCGCGGATGTTGCTGCCGACATGCTTGCCGTTGCGATGGACGAAGAAGATGATGTGGTGATGCTGGTAGATGTGGGGACGAACACGGAGGTTGTGCTAGGGAACCGGCACCGTCTGATGTCGGCGTCCTGTCCGGCGGGACCCGCGTTCGAGGGTGGTCAGGTCCGCCACGGCATGCCCGGCTATGACGGCGCGGTCGAGAGCGTAACGCTAAACGGGGATGGAGTCGCCTTTCGCACTATCGGAGATGCACTGCCGCAGGGCATATGTGGCTCCGGGTTGGTTGACCTGCTTGCGGAGCTGCGCCGAACAGGCAAGATGAGCGAACTCGGCGTGTTCGAGAACGGAGAGCGTGAATTCGCCTTCGTGCCTGAAACTGGGATGTCCTTATCTCGTGCTGATATCAGCGCGCTGGCACAGGCAAAGTCCGCCAACTACTCAGGGCAGTACATTGTGCTGCGCAACTACGGCGTGGCGGCTGAAAGCATATCGAAGCTGTATCTTGCAGGTGGGTTCGCAAACTACATCAATGTGCCAAACGCAGTTGACATTGGCTTTGTGGCGAACCTGCCGGAGGAGCGCATCGTCAAGGTGGGGAACGCGTCGCTGGAAGGCGCGACTATAATGCTGCTTTCAGGCAAGTTGCGCGCCCGAATAGAGCATCTTGTGCAGACGATACAGCATATCGAGCTTGAAACTACGCCCGACTTCTTCGACATATTCGTCGAAGGGTGCATGTTCAACCCGATGCAGATGAATACAGCCTAAATCTAGCCCAGGAGAGTAAGCATGAGTTTCAAGGTACTGGTAACCGACTATGTCTGGCCCTCCGTAGAACCGGAGCGCGCTGTCCTTGCCAAGATCGGCGCAGAACTTGTGGTGGCACCCGACGGCGAGGAGGACACGCTTGCCGCGCTCGCGAAGGATGTGGACGGTATCCTGACCTGCTTCGCGCAGGTTACGGACAAGGTCGTCCGCGCTGCCGAGAAGTGCATCGTGATCGGACGCTACGGAGTCGGCGTTGACAACATCGCCGTGGACACCGCTTCTGAGCTTGGGATTGCAGTTACTTATGTGCCGGACTACTGCGTGGACGAGGTCTCTGATCATGTGATGGGATTATTGCTGGACTGGAATCGCCGCATTTCGCTGTTTGACAACTCGGTGAAGGGAGCGGGCTGGGGTAGCGTGCCTCTCACGATGCGGATTATGCGCCTGCGCGGAAAGAAACTGGGCGTAGTAGGCTTTGGAAGGATAGGCAGGGCAGTGTGCACAAAGGCTCTTGCATTCGGCTTCGAGGTGCTGGAATATGACCCCTTTGTGTCTGCGGAGCAGGCGGCGGAAGCGGGAGCGGTGTCGGTGGACATGGAGACACTGCTGCGAGAGTCGGACTTCGTTACTCTGCATTCGCCACTTACACCGGACACGGAGAATCTGATTGGAGCGGCAGAACTCGCGCTGATGAAGGAGGATGCGTTCCTGATTAACTGCGCGCGCGGACCGCTGATTGACGAGGCAGCGCTTTACGATGCACTGCAATCCGGCAGCATCGGCGGTGCGGGTCTGGATGTACTGGTGGAAGCCCACCCATCGCCTGACTACGGACTGCTGAAGCTCGACAATGTTGTTGTTACACCGCATGTGGCATTCTTCTCGCAGGAGGCGGTGCTGGAACTTGAGGAACGCGCCGCGGGCGAGGTAGCTTCCGTCCTGCAGGGGCAGATGCCGGATAATCTGGTAAACACATCCGTCCTCGACCATCCAAGTCCGAGGCATAGTCTCTCCGGCTAGTGCTGCGCAGGCGATATTGCTTTGCTCAAACGCCTCACGATAACTGTCTCAAATATGGGCACTATTATCGCATTAATTGGTTGTGAAATCGCCGATTAATGCGATATTCTATTTATGCTGTGAGTAATGCTCATAAGCAACTAGTTAACGTTTACTTTATAACAAGAGGAGTGGAATGGATAAGATATTTATGGCGAATCGGAGAGTGCGTCCGATTGCGTTTATCGCGCTAGTCATTGCAATCGTGATGGCAATGGCGGCTTGTAGCGACAGCGGCAACGCGGATGCGATTAGTGGAATAGAGGCGAGTGTGTCGGCGCAGAGCGCAGAGATCGAGGCGCTTTCAGCTCAGATTGGTGACCTGCAAGCAGAGCTTGCTGACTCCCAGAAGATGGAAGCCGATGAAGTCGCTGAATTGCGATCTGGCATCGAGGAACTGCGTGGCCAGGACATGATGGCTGCTGAGTTCGACGACAGTGCGTTGAAGTCAGACATCGGTGACGTCCGCTCAATGGTTGCCGAGCTTCAGAGCCGAATGGACGAAGATGACGATGATGATGAGCGCATCGACAGCTCACATCTGGATAGCCTTGACGCGCAACTGATGGGACTCGGTGACACTCTCGCCGAATTGAAGGCTTCGATGTCCGGTGATGAGGGCGCCATGGACGACCTCGTTTCGGAATTGGGCGCGTTGCGAACCGACATAATGGCCCTGCAGGATGCGTCGGACTCAAATGAACTGGAACAGACTCTCGCTCGGCTCGACTGGCTGGAGAGTGCAGTCGCGCCCGCTTTCACTAAGTCGTATGTTGAGCAGGCTATACGCCGCTATAACGCCGACGGGCGTCAGTCGACACTCGATTACTACAATACGATGGATAGCGTGAGCGGCGACCTGTACCTCTTCGTGCTGGACGAGAATTACAAGCTCATCGTTCATCCCACAGTCCCAACCACAATCGGGATGGATATAAGAGGACCGCTAGGGACGGACATTACGGGAAAAAACTACGGCGCTGAGTCTGTCACGGTGGACGAGCAGGGCAAGTGGGTTGACTACGTGTACCTGAATCCCGCAAATGATTTTGACTACGAGCGCAAGCACTCCTGGGTCGTTCGCCACGACAACCTGCTTTTCGGTTCAGGTTGGTACGAGCGTGATGTTTCGCTCGACAGCACGCCGCCGGCGTATGCGCGCGCTCTTGTGGAGCAGGCTGTGGCGAGATATGACGCGAATGGCCGGGAAGCGACGCTTGCGCGTTATAATGATCCCGCAAGCGTGGATGGACAATACTATGTATTCGTTGTGGACACGACAGACTTTCGATCAGTTGCTAACGGAGCACGCCCTGACTTTGTGGGGACGATTCCAGATCGCATAGATCCGACCGGTTACGACTACGGGAAAGACATCGCCGCTGCTACGGAGGAGGGCGGCTGGATCTCCTATGTAATCCTCAATCCCGACACGGGCGAGCAGGAGAGGAAGCATAGCTGGATTGCCCTGCACGATGGCCTTGTATTCGGGTCCGGCTGGTATGAGCCGGTAATCGCTGCAAGGGACGATCCTCCCGCATACACGCAGGCATTCGTGGAGCAGGCAATCGCTCGCTATGAATCGGATGGGCACGATGCGACTATCGAGTATTACAACTCACCTGAGAGCATAGACGGCCAGTGGTATGTGTTCATTGGCGACGAGAACGATGTGATGCTGGCGCATGCTGCCGTACCCGCAAATGTGGGTCTTCATTTCGACGAAGTCATCAGCCCGGACGGCTATCCGGCGGGTGCTCAGGTCGCTGCCGCTGCCGTAGATGGAGGCGCGTGGACGACATACACCTACCTGAATGCCGCCACTGGCAATGTGGAGATGAAGCACTCATGGGTTACGCGCCACAACGGGATGATATTTGGCTCGGGTTGGTACGAGGAAGGACCGGCGAAGTCCGACCCTGCGGCATACACTCAGGCTTTCGTACAGCGCGCTATCAACCTGTATGACGACCTGGGACGCGATGGCACGGTTGCTTATTACAACTCAGCCGAGAGCATGGACGGCCAGTGGTATGTGTTCATTGGCGATGAGAACGATGTAATGATCGCGCACGCCGCGGTGCCGGCGAATGTGGGGCTACACTATAACGAAGTTATCAGCCCCACAGACGGGTACCCTGCGGGAGCGCAGGTGGCAGCAGCAGCGGTCGAGGGAGGCGCGTGGACGACCTATACATATCTGAATGCCGCCACCGGCAATGTGGAAACGAAACACTCATGGGTTACGCGTCATAATGGAATGATATTTGGATCGGGGTGGTATGAGGAAGGCGCGCCAAAGTCGGACGAACCTGCTTATGCACAGTCCCTGGTCAGCCGAGCTATGAATCTGTATGACGATCTGGGACGTGAGGCGACCATCGACTACTACAACACTCCGGAGAGCGTGGACGGCCCCTGGTATGTGTTTATTCTGCGTGCGGAGGACCTGCGTACCTTTGCGAACGGCGCGCGCCCGGAGCTGGTTGATATAGACCCGCCTGAGCGCATCGATGCAAATGGTTATGCCTACGGCGAAGCAATCGCCACCGCTACTGATGAGGGCAAGTGGGTATCCTATGTCTTCCTCAATCCGGCTACCAATGAATTGGAGTCGAAGCACAGTTGGGTCATGGAGCACGATGGCTTCCTGTTTGGTTCTGGCTGGTACACCGAGCCTGCCGAGTACACTCAATATCTGGTCGAAGATGCGATTGGCTTGTACGAGTCTGAGGGGCGTGACGCCGCGATTGCTCACTACAACATGCCGGAGAGCGTGGACGGGCAGTGGTATGTGTTCATCGTCGATTCGGATGACCTGTTCCTTTCGCATGCACCTTCGCCGTCCTTGCTTGGAACCGACCTGAAGGATGTCGTAGGTTCGGATGGATATGAACTGGGCAAGGAGATAGCCAAGGCGACTGAAGATGGTCACTGGGTTGAATACCTGTGGCCGAACCCGGCGACTGATACGGAAGAGACGAAGCGGTCGTGGGTCATAAGGCACGACGGCCTTGTTTTCGGTTCCGGCTATTACGGGGAGTCGGGCAACTAGGCAAGCTTTCGCTCGTCGGATCAAATTTTGAAATAAGTCCCCGTTCTGCTCGACATACGAGTGGACGGGGATTTTCTTTGCGTTCAGAATTGAGAGTTTCTTACTTAAGGTTTTCCCGCTGTTCTCGAATGCTCTAGGTGCATTTCCATAGCGGCATTTCCGCGTGTACGCTAGAATGCTGCTTATGAAGTACAAACGCCTAGTTGTCGTAAAATTCCATGAACCCGCGCTGAAGGGCAAGAACCGCCCGATGTTCCTGCGCCGGCTGGCAAGCAATCTGCGCCGTGCTATCAAGGGCACAGGCGTCGAGCGCGTCTGGCAGTCGCATTTAATGATCAGCCTCGCGCTGCGTGATGATGCCGACTGGGATGCGGTAAGGCAGCGCGTCGGCGACTGCATGGGGGTCGCCAAGTACTACCTCGCAATTCAGGTCCCGCCTGATCTGGATGCCGTAAAGGAATATCTGAGCTCTGAACTTCCTTCGCAGCAGTTTGATACATTCCGCATCACGGCGCATCGCACAAACAAGCGCTTTCCAGTGAGATCAGGCGACATCAACCGCGAGATGGGTACCTATGTAGAGGAGTTGACGGGTGCCGGGGTCCGGTTGAAAGGTGCTGACCTGGAAATCTTCATAGATGTACTGAACGACGGCATGCTGGTCTATTTCGACCCGATACAGGGCTACGGCGGCATGCCTGTGGACACCAGCGGCGATACGATGGCGCTGATGTCGGGAGGCATAGACTCTCCGGTTGCGGCGTGGCAGATGATGCGCCGTGGAAGCCGCGTCAAGCTCGTGCATTTCCATAGCCACCCTCTAGTGGACAGTTCGTCCATAGAGAAGGCGACCGAACTCAGCGAGATTCTCACGCGCTACCAGTACGACGCGGAGCTGTTCCTCGTGCCTTTCGCGGGAGTGCAGCAGCGCATTATCGTGGATGTTCCGCCGCCGTACAGGGTGCTGCTGTACAGACGATTCATGGTGCGAATTGCCGAGGCGCTGGCAAGACAGCAGGGCATAGCGGCGCTTGTTACGGGCGAGAGTCTTGCTCAGGTGGCGTCGCAGACGCTGGAGAATATTGCCATTGTGGATGCTGCGGCTCAGATGCCGATTTTGCGCCCTCTGATCGGTTCCAACAAGAACGACATCGTTGACATTGCCCGTCAGATCGGCACATTCCCCGTGTCCATCATTCCCGACCAGGACTGCTGCTCGCTGTTTGTTCCGCGTCACCCCGTAACGAAGGGCAGCGCAAAGGTCGTGGAACAGCTCGAAGCTTCGCTGCCGGTGGATGAGCTTGTGGAGCAGGCGGTGGAGCAGGTTGAGACGCGTCGGTTTGCCTACTCACGCAACTAGGCACGCCGCCTTATGCGCTGAGGACGTACCGGAGCCCTCATCATCAGCACAAGTCCAAGCGATACCAGTGTTGCTGCGCCGAACCCCATGAAAGCCCACTCGTAGCTGCCGGTGGTGTCGAAGACATACCCCGAAATCAAGGGGCCTATGATGATGCCGACCATCTGAATCGTGCTGCGGAAGCCTTGAATTGTGGCGTATGCCCTGCGCCCGAAGTATTCGGCGATGAGCGATTGCGGTATGACTGATATTCCGCCCTGTGCCGCAGAGTACAGGACCAGAAACGGAATCACCTGGGTTACGCTGTCCGCGCGTGCCATGAAGACGATAGCTATGGACATAAAGAACAGTGACACCGCCATGACATAGCGGCGGTTGAGGTAGTCGCTGACCGCGCTGAGACCAAACCTACCAGGAATGCTCATCACCCCCACCGAGCCCGCTAGCGCAGCGGCAAAAACATCGGACGCGCCAAGATCAACGAAGTAAGGGACGAGGTGCAGCCCAACGCCGCCGCTGACCAAGGAACGCGCTGCAATCGAGAGCGTTAGATACCAGAAGCTAGATGTCATCAGGGCTTCTCTGGCGGTGAAGTCTTGCGAAAGGTCGGGCTGCCCCCGCCTCCCAGAAGCACCCGGCTCATCAGACGACTCCGGCTCGACTCCGTCGGGCATGTAGCCGTAGAGTTCGGGCCTGTGCCGCATCAAGGCGGCAATCGGTACGCCCATAACTATCGTGAACACGCCGATTACGATGGATGCGATGCGCCAGTCGTAAGCTGCGATAAGCCATCCGATAGCCGGTACAAAGATTCCCCCGAGACCGACGCCCGACCACATTATTCCGAAGGCGAGCCCCCGTTTCCTGCTGAACCAGTTGGCGACCGCAGCCGCCATTGGTGTGCTCATTCCAAGGCTGTTGCCGAGTGTGATGGCGAATATGTACACGAGGAAGAACGCGGCAAGGGAGTTGACGCGGCTCATCATTATGTAGCCAATGCCCATCAGTGGGACACCGACCAGCATCAGGCGGCGAGGTCCTACACGGTCAACGAGCCAGCCCTCCAGCGGGCCGAGCAGGCCGGACTCCATGCGAGCGAGTGAAAAGACGCCGGAAATTGTCGTGCGATTCCAGCCGAACTCGTTGGTGAGCGGGATGATGAAGTTGCCGAATCCGTGGAAGTTGATGCCCGCAGTGATGGACATGCCGAGTCCGCCGGCGATTACAATCCACCAGCCGTAGAAGAAGCCGCGCCTTCGTCCTGACGGGCCTTCGGGTGCGCTCACTTTGCTAATTCCATGTCATCTTTCATCTCGGAGGGAAGAATGCAGGGAGCCCTCCTTTAAATGATGCCAAAGAGTGTATCATTCTGCGCTTGCCAATGCCGTCGCAGCGATGCGACTGCTATCATGAAAATATATCTGTATATATCTAAACCAGTGAATGCATATATGAAATGTCAAAGAAGGAGACGTAGGACAGGCAATACCTAAACACAGTTGCCGCATAAGCAATTCTGAGGATGTTGCAAGTTCTTCGATGCTTTATGTCGCAGATGCCGCCAATTCGTTATTGCAACTAATTGACATTTGCAATTCACCGACACTAAAATCGTTGAACAGATGACTTATACCTGTGTAAGCGAGTGAGATTCAAGATGACATTGAGCATTAACCTGCCCCTGATAGATGGCAACGTACCGCTGCCCCTGCACGCTCCCGACGGCTTCTTCAGCCTGCCGGTTGCAATTGCAGGATATGTGCTTGCCGCCTTGTTCATTGGGATTGCGATCAGGCAGACGAACAAGAGCTTGAATGAACGCATCGTGCCGATGATGGGCGTGATGGCTGCGTTCATATTTGCCGCACAGATGCTTAACTTTCCGGTTGCCGGTGGGACCTCCGGTCATCTTGTAGGAGGAGCGCTCGCCGCGATTGTGCTCGGTCCCTGGGCTGCGATACTTGTAATGACGGCTGTAGTGGGATTGCAGGCGCTGCTATTCCAGGACGGTGGCCTCGTAGTGCTGGGCATCAACCTGCTTAATATGTCCATAGTAAGCGTGCTCGCCGGCTATGGCGCGTACTGGGTTTCCCGCAAGCTTGGCACAACCTTCAAGCACCTGTTGATTGGCGCGTTCATCGCTGCCTGGCTGTCGGTCGTCTTTTCGGCCGCCACTACCGCGCTGATGCTCGGAATGAGCGGCACTACACCGCTTGCACTCGCGCTGCCGGCAATGATTGGCGTACACATGCTGATTGGCATCGGTGAGGCGCTGATAACCGTGTTCGCGCTGTCGTTCATTCGGGCGGCGCGTCCTGCGCTGCTGCAGGCACCGGCGAAAGATGCAGTCGAAGTGGTCACCGCCCGCACCGTGCCCTCCGAGGGACGCATGGGCGTGCGCTGGTGGGTGGTCGGGTATTTCGTGGCTGTTGCCGTAACGCTGCTCGCGCCGCTCGCGTCAGGGTCGCCCGATGGGTTGGAGCGCATCGCGGAGGACGCAGGCTTCATCGAGCGTGCTCAGGATGCTCCTTATGCAATCATTGCCGACTATGTGGTTCCGGGCATTCAGAATGAAGGCTTGGCTACGATTCTGGCGGGCGTCATCGGCGTGACGATTGTCTACGCCCTGGTTGCTGGCGCGATGTATGGCTTGTACACGCTGTACAGAAGGCGCAGCACGACCCTCGCTCACGAATAGATGCCCGAATGACGACTGCCGCCGGATTTCTCGACCGCTACCTCGAAGGCGAAAGCTGGTTTCACAGGACGGACGCCCGCATCAAGTTGGTGATGGCGCTCGGCTTCATATTCGCCACAACTTCGATTCCCCCCGGCAAGTGGACCGGATTCGCCGCGATGCTGATCTTGGTCTGGTTCGCAGCCGGCGTATCGCGTGTGGGGTTGCCGCGAGTATTCCTACGTTCACTCGTGGCGATACCCTTCATACTAATTGCACTACCCACCGTGTTCACGAAGCCCGGGGCGCCTCTGTTCGAGCTTGACCTTGCCCTCTTCGCGCTTACGGGCACGAGGGAAGGGCTGGACTTTTTCTTTAGCGTGCTACTGAAGTCCTGGGCGTCGGTGACTGCCGCCGTGGTGCTGACAGCTACCACGCCGCCGCTGAAACTGCTCGAGGCGCTGCGCGCGCTTCGCATTCCGGCAGTGCTGGTCGCGATCGTCATGCTGATGTATCGCTACCTGTTCGTGCTGGTGGAAGAGGCGCAGAGCATGATGCGCGCACGCGCTGCGCGAAGCGCCGCCATTGGCCCCAAAGCCGGAGGTTCGATAGTGTGGCGCGCCAAATCCGCCGGAGGCATGGCGGGGTCACTCTTCATCCGCACACTCGATCGCAGCGAACGCATTTACATGGCAATGGTCGCAAGGGGCTATGATGGCACGATCCGACAAGCGGACGCGATTCCGTTGAGACGTGGTGCGATGGTTACGCTTGCGCTGCTGCTCTGCTTGTTTGCCTCTGTAGCCGTTGCCGCAAGGATGGTGCTCTAAATGGCAAGCCAGAATGGACACAATCCAGCCGTATCTGTAAACAACCTGGAGTTCTCATACCCGGACGGCCGTCCTGCTCTGCGCGGTGTGGAGCTTTCTATAGGGCCCGGCGAGAAGGTAGCGATCCTCGGACCGAACGGGGCAGGTAAGTCAACGCTGTTGTTGCACCTGAATGGCCTGCTGCACGCACGAAGCGGCAATGTCGCCATAATGGGGCGCGAGGTGCAGGAAGACGATAAGCGTGGCTTGCAGGAGATACGCGCACTGGTTGGCGTCGTCTTCCAGGACCCTGACGACCAGCTTTTCTCTCCAAGCGTCCATGACGATGTCGCCTTCGGTCCCATATACATGGGGTTGCCGGGCGACGAGGTTGAGGCGCGAGTTAGCGACGCGCTTTCGCAGGTTGGACTAGGAGGCTACGAAGACAGGATGCCGTTCCACCTGAGCGGCGGCGAGAAGAAGCGCGCTGCCATCGCAAGCGTGCTCTCAATGCGCCCACAAGTGCTCGCGCTTGACGAGCCGTCAGCAGGACTTGACCCTCGTGCGCGGCGCGGTCTCATTCAACTGCTTGACCGCCTTGAGCAGACCATTATCGTCACCACTCACGACATGCATATGGTCAAGGACATATTCCCGCGCGTTGTCATCATGGACGGCGGGAAGGTCGTGGCCGACGCACCTACTCACGAAATTCTGTCCGATGAAGCGCTCCTCGAAGAGCACGGTCTGGAACTGCCCTAGCACGCCCCCCGGTATCACACTCACAGTCGCTTCAGCGCATCGCGCGCAGCCCAGTATCCGCACATCCCATGCACGCCTGCGCCCGGCGGAGTCGATGCCGAGCAGAGGTAAACGCCCTTTATAGGAGTCCTGTACGGCGCGATTGCGGACACGGGGCGCGCGAAGAGCTGGCGTAGCGTGTTTGCGCCACTGCCGATATCCCCGCCGACATAGTTTGCGTTGTATGCCTCAATGTCTGATGGAGACATCACGCTGCGCGCAAGAACCCGCTCCCTGAAGCCGGGCGCGAATCGCTCGACCTGCGCTTCTATGCGCTCCGTCATTTCGAAGTCAGAGCCGTTTGGCACATGGCAGTACGCCCAAGCGACATGCTTGCCTGAGGGTGCGCGGGTGTTGTCGAACATCGTTGGCTGAGCGAGTAATACGAAGGGTCGCTCAGGGTGCTCGCCGCGCCAGACCGCGGCTTCGGCGTCCGCAATCTCCTCCAACGTTCCGCCAAGATGCACCGTTCCAGCCTCGCCACACTCCGCAGCCGTCCACGGAATCGGGGCGTCCAGGGCCCAGTCAATCTTGAATACGCCGGGCCCATACCGGAAGGTGTCGAGCTTGCGCCTGTAACCTGTCGGCAGCCTGTCGCCTGCGATTCGCGCTAGCTCTCGCGCTCCAACATTGAGCAGCACGGCGGAGGCCTGTGGCAGTTCATCGAGAGAATCCACTCTCACACCTGTAACGACCTCGCCACCTAGGGATTGCAGGTAGGAGACCATCGCATCAGTGAGGCTCTGCGCCCCGCTGCGCGGCATCGGCCAGCCGACCGCGTGACCCGCCACTTGCAGAACAAGTCCAGCCGCCGCCGATCCCCTGAACTCCAGCGGCGTTACAGAGTGCGCCGCAATGCCCGCGAACAGCGCTCGTGCCTGCTCGGTCCTGAGCCAAGAATCCGCAAGGCCGCGTGCCGATCGCAGCGCCTTCAGCCCGAATCGTCCCATCGCAATAGGGTTGCGCGGCGGGCGGAGAGGGCCCATTGCCCCCACTGCAATCCTGCTCCAGTCGCGCACGAGCGAGGACATCAGATTGCGATAGGATTCTGCATCATCGCCCAGATTCGCGGCGGTCGCGTCCACATCGCGTTCCAGCACGGCTGCGCTGCCGCCGTCGAGCGGATGCGCCACCGGATAGCGCGGGTGAATCCACTCCAGCCCGTGCTCCGCGAGCGGCAGCGTGCTGAGGTACGGCGAGCCCACCGCGAGCGGGTGCAGCGCGGAGCAGACATCGTGGTGGAATCCGGGTAGAGTTAGTTCTGCGGTGCGCGCGCCGCCGCCGGGCGTGTCTGCGGCTTCCAGCAACAGCACACTGCGTCCCGCCTGGGCGATCGTAATCGCTGCCGCAAGGCCGTTGGGGCCAGAACCCACGACAACCGCGTCGTAGCCACCACTCATGTAAGACATCGCCCGGTAGCTGCTCCTCCTGTGGCTGATTGATGATGCCAGACGCCTATGATAAATTGGTGCAATCTTACTACTGGAGTTCGCGCAATGGCTATCAATGTTGTCGTACACGGCGTCATGGGCAAAATGGGTCAGCAGGTGCTGGAGACCGTAACTCACACTCTGGGGATGCAGCCCGTAGGAGCAGCAGACATCGCGGCAAGCCAGGGAACGATAGGGCTCCCCGACGGTCTGGGCGAGATTCCGATCTCCGGCTCGCTTGCCGATGTGGTGGAAGGCGCGGATGTGGTGGTTGACTTCACTGGGGCAGAAGGTGCGTTGTCGGTGCTGAGGACGGCGGCTCCACGGGGGGTGAACATCGTCATCGGCTCGACGGGTATTACCGACGCCATTTACCAGGAAGCGGAGAGCCTTGCCAACGAGCATGAGGTCGGAGTAATCATTGCGCCTAACTTTGCAATGGGCGCGGTTCTGATGATTGCGCTGGCAAGGCAGGCATCCCGCTTCTTCGACTACGCTGACCTGACCGAGATGCACCACGAAGCGAAGATTGACTCGCCGTCGGGAACTGCGCTCGCAATTGCCAACGCTGCCTTGGAAGGAAAGCCGGAGGGATTCATCGCGCCTCAGTCCGAGAAGGAGCTGATTGACGGAGCGCGCGGGGCGGCGCATCAGGGCATCAGTGTGCACAGCGCGCGAATGCCGGGGCGTGTGGCACACCATGAGCTGGTGTTCGGCGCGCTAGGCCAGACGCTCACCATTCGCCACGATTCAGTCAACCGAGAGAGTTTCATGCCGGGCGTTACGCTAGCCATCAACGAAGTCGTGAACCGCAAGGGCTTGACGGTTGGCCTGGACAAAATAATGGGTCTTTAATGGCAGCGGCGCTGCGCGAAATCCACAGGAATTTATAGATTTGGCGAGATGAAGCGGTTATCATAGAAAGGTTGAATAACTTACTTTCTTGTCGGAGGTCGAAGTCAAAGTGGACGCTTGCAGCATCGCGGTAGTTGGCGCAACGGGCGCCGTAGGGCGCGTCTTTATGGATGTGCTCGAGGAACGCAATTTTCCTGTTTCGGGTATCCGTTTGTGCGCCTCGGAGCGCTCGGTCGGGAAGAAGTTGAAATGCATGGGGCAGGAAATTGCGGTCGAACTGGCGACGCCTGAGTTGTTCAGCGAGGTTGACTTCGTGTTCATCTCTGCGAGCGGCGATGTCAGCCGTGCTCTCGCGCCGGTCGCGGCAGAGCAGGGCGCAGTTGTCATCGACGATAGCTCAGCTTTCCGAATGAACCCGGATGTGCCGCTGGTCGTGCCGGAGGTCAATGGCTCCGATGTGGAGGACCACAAGGGAATCATCTCCATCCCGAACTGCTCCACCACGCCGCTTGTGATGGTGCTTAAGCCACTGATGGAGATCAATCCGGTCAGGCGCGTTATTGCGGACACATACCAGTCCGTTTCAGGCACGGGCGCGGCGGCGGTCGAGGAGTTGCGCGTGCAGTCGAAGCAGCTTACGCACGACGACAGCCTGACGCATGACGATCTCACACCGGACGCATATCCGCATCCCATCGCCTTCAACGCGCTGCCGCATATCGAGCCTTTCCTCGAAAATGGTTACACGAACGAAGAGATGAAGATGGTGAACGAGACGCGCAAAATCCTGCACGCGCCGGACATTGCGGTGTCAGCGACTTGCGTGCGCGTTCCGGTGATGCTCAGCCACAGCGAGGCGCTGCATATTGAGTTCGAGAACCCCATGAGTCCAGGAGAAGTGCGCGAGATTCTCGTTGACTTCCCCGGCATCAAAGTGGTGGACGACCCACTTGCAAATGTGTATCCTATGCCCATTGAGGCGGCAGGGCGCGACGAGGTGTTTGTCGGGCGGATTCGGCAAGATGTGTCCCATCCCAATGGCATCGCAATGTGGGTGGTTACTGACAACCTGCGCAAGGGCGCGGCTACCAACGCGCTGCAGATTGCCGAGGAAGTGATCGAGCGCAACCTGCTGCCAAGGCAAGCCGCTGTAAGTTGAGAGGCTTGACACAGAACAGAAAGACCGCTGTGAAATCCCCGCTCAAGGAGGCTCGACAATGGTAGAACTTGGCAGACTTATCACCGCGATGATAACGCCCTTCGATGAGGACGGCGCCGTTGACTATGACGAGGCGGGACGCCTTGCCTCGGCTCTCGTGGAATCCGGCAGCGACGGCCTCGTCATCACTGGCACGACTGGCGAAACCCCCACGCTCTCCTTCGACGAAAAGCTGGGTATGTACGAGGCGACCAAGCGAGCGGTAGGCGACCGCGCCGCGATTATTGCAGGCACGACCGGCTACAACACGGCAGAAGGGGTTGCCTTGAGCAAGGAAGCCGAAGCGCTTGGCGTTGACGGCATCCTTATGACGGTTCCGTCGTACAACAAGCCGCCACAGGAGGGACTGTACCAGCACTTCAAGACGATTGCGGAAAGCGTCAGCCTGCCCTGCGTGCTTTACAATGTGCCGAGTCGTACAGCCCTGAACATGACCGATGTTACTACCGTGCGCCTCAGCCAGATCGACAACATTGTCGGTACGAAGGAAGCCAGCAGCGATCCGGTGCAGATTACGAAGATAATCCGCGACACTGACGACGACTTCAAGGTGTGGAGCGGTAACGACGACGAGACCTTCCCGATTATGTGCGCGGGCGGCTATGGCATCGTCAGCGTGGCGTCACACATAGTGGGCAGCCAGATCAAGGCGATGATGGGCATGATTCTGGAGGGCGACATCGAGAGCGCAGCCGCCGAGCATCTGCGCCTGTTCGAGCTGTTCAAGATACTGTTTGTCGTCACCAACCCGATCCCGGTGAAGTACTGCGTGGGCAAGGCAGGCTTCAATGTGGGGCAGCCAAGACTGCCGCTCATCCCGCCGGATGAGGACACGGCAGCGACCATAGACGCGGTGGTGGACAGGTACGCAATTGACTTGCAACTACCCGTCCCTGTTGGTGGAGACGACTAATCGGCGCTCCCTTAAAGCAGTGATAAACAGAAACCCCGATCGCAGTTGCGGTCGGGGTTTCTCTTTGTCTAAGGTCGTGAGGGAAGTGCCGTATGCGCTCGGTGAAAGAAGGCTAAGCCGACGCCACATCGATTACCGGCCGCACCATGATCGTCTCGTGACGGTGAGGTCCGGTGGAAATCAGGTCTATCCTACAGCCGATGACCTCTTGTAGTCGTTCCACGTAGTTGCGCGCTTCCACCGGCAGCTGCTCAAAGTTGGTGACGCTGGCGGTGGGGCTGTCCCAGCCGGGCATCTCCTCGTAGATGGGCTTGCAGCGTTCAAGCGCCGCCACGCCGCCGGGGAACTCATCGACAATATTGCCGTCCAACTCGTAATGGGTACATATCCTCACGGAGTCGAAACCGTCCAGCACGTCGAGCCTTGTCAGAATGGCGGAAGTGTAGCCGTTCACCTCTACGCTGAAGCGCGCCGCCACTCCGTCAAACCAGCCTACGCGCCTTGGCCTGCCTGTCGTAACACCAAACTCCTGCGCGAGTTCACGGATTGTCTCGCCCGTAACATCGAGCAACTCAGTTGGCAGGGGGCCGCCGCCCACTCGTGTGGAGTACGCCTTGAATACGCCTGTGATGCCCGCGATGTGTATTGGTGACATCCCAAGCCCAATGCATGCTCCGCCGACAGTGGGGTTCGACGAGGTTACATAGGGATACGTACCATGGTCGAGGTCAAGCAGGGCACCTTGTGCCCCCTCAAGGAGCACGTTCTGCTTGGCTCTCAGGGCATTGTGGATAATCTTCTCCACCGGCGCGATGTAAGGAGCTAGCCGCTCCGACCATTGCTTGCACTTGTCAAAGACTTCCTGCGCAGAAATTGCCTCACCGCCATATACTTTGGTAATGACGGCATTCGTGTGCTCGAGGATGCTCTCAAGTCTAGGCAGCAATGACTCCACATCCAGCAGGTCCGCGGCTCGGATGCCGGTGCGCGCCGCCTTGTCGGCGTATGTGGGACCTATGCCTTTCCCGGTCGTGCCGATCGCGCTGTTGCCGCGTGCCTTCTCGGCGAGAACATCCAGCGCGACATGGTAGGGCATGATGATGTGCGCACGATCACTGACAACCAGCCTGTCCTGTATGTCTATGCCCTGTTCGGTCAGGCTGTCTATCTCGTCGAGAAGCACATCGGGATCGACGACCACTCCATTGCCAATCACATTCATGGTCTGGGGCCAGAACACACCGCAAGGAATGATGTGGAAGCTGAACTCACCGTCCTCGTTGACGACGGTGTGTCCGGCGTTGTTGCCGCCGGAGAACCTCGCCACGATGTCGGCATCACGCGCCAGCACATCGATTATCTTTCCTTTTCCTTCGTCGCCCCATTGAGCACCTAAAACGGCGTAGGCAGGCATGCCTTTTCTCCTGTATCTCACATTGGGATGTGCCCATGCACACAAAGCGAGCGGCAACAATCCGCTCTCCTGATTCCCTCCGGCCAAGGGAACTTCAGTCTGCTATCTGCGACTGTATTCCCAAAAGCGCAAAGCATCTGCGATTATATCAGAAGGGGAATATCTGCGAAAGTCATTGGCGCACGGAATTGGTTCCTCACATCTGGTGATCGACTTCTTCCCAGAACCTTCTTCTTGCCCGCGTATTAGTGCGCGTCATATAATCAGCTTATATGCCAGCCTGAAACGATATTTAGGAAGAACGGCCAGTTGAAATCGGAAAGCGACTGTACTCTCACAATAGCGATTGATGGACCTGCGGCGTCCGGCAAAAGCGTCGTTGGCAGGGAGGTCGCGCGCAGGTTGGGCATTCGCTTCCTTGACACAGGCTCGATGTATCGAGCCATTACTTGGGCAGCAATCCAGAGGGGCGTCAACGCGAACTGCGCGTCGAAGTTGTCATCGCTCGCCTGTAGCTCTGGTATCAGGCTCGTCACGCAATCGGACGAAGACCGGTTACTCCTGGACGGTACTGACATTACTGACAGGCTCAGGTTGCCGGAAGTTGACTCCATTGTTTCCACGGTGTCTGCGGTGAGCGGAGTGCGTCGGGCACTTGTGGCGCAGCAGCGCGTAATCGCGGCTGACGGTCCGATCGTCATGTGTGGCCGCGACATTGGTACTGTCGTGCTTCCTGAAGCGGATGCGAAGGTGTTCCTGACGGCGTCGGCGGAGGTGCGCGCAGAGAGGCGTGCCGCTGAGATGCAGGGACGCCATAACTTTGGGCAGGTTCTGGATGAACTCAGACGGCGTGACAGAGTTGACAGCGAGAGGGATGACTCACCGCTGTCTCCTGCAGAAGACGCGACAACAATCTGCAGCGATGACATGACCGTAGAAGAAGTCGTACTCGAAATACTCTCCAAGGTGCGCCAATGCTAAATGACTGGGTCTATCGCCTGTGTATCCCCATGCAGCGGCTTGTGCTGCGGTTGTTCGCTGACTGGCAGGTCAACGGCATAGAGAATGTGCCTCCGATGGGTGCGCTGATCATCATCGCCAATCACCAGAGCAACTTCGACCCTCCTCTCCTGAGCGCGAGCATCCCCCGCAGAGTCTATTTCCTCGCGAAGTCGAGTCTCTTCATGGGGCATGTCATTACGTGGTTCCTGAATTCGTATGGAGCGTCTCCCGTTAATCGTGAGGGCGGTGACATTCGTGCGTATAGGTGGGTCATCAGCCAGCTCAGGGCCGGCAAACCGGTGGTGCTGTTCCCCGAAGGCACCCGGTCGCGCACGGGAATGATGAGAGCGAAGTCCGGAATTGCCCAGATTGCCATTCAGTCGCAGGCGTCCATTCTGCCTGTTGGCATCGTGGGGACGCATCGACTGGGAACCTGGATGAGAGTCTTCAACCCGACGGGCAAAATTACGGTGAACATAGGGCAGGTATTCTCTGTGCCTGCGATTGAGGGAAGACCGAACAAGGAACTGCTGGACTCGATTTCGGATATGATCATGCAGCGCGTGGCGATGCTGGTGCCTGAGGATATTCGCGGAGTGTACGGCGAAGACGCCACGAAGAGCGCGGCGCAACGCGGGTGACTGTATGTGCGGAATCATTGGATACATAGGCGAGAGAGCGGCGGCACCGATTATTCTGGAAGGCCTTGGCGCGCTGGAGTATCGTGGATATGACAGTGCGGGTATCGCAGTTCTAGACGAGGAAGGCGTCCCTCAACTCTTCAAATCGGCAGGTAAGCTCTCTAGGCTCAGGAGCATTCTCAGGAACGGATTGCCGGACGGTAGCAGCGGCGTCGGGCACACTCGCTGGGCGACCCACGGCGGCCCCACCGACTTCAATGCTCACCCGCACACAGATTGCTCCGGGGACGTGATGGTGGTCCATAATGGCATCTTCGAGAACTATCTCGATCTCAAGCAAGAGCTTGCCGCGAAAGGACACTCATTCGACTCGCAGACGGACGCGGAGTGCATCCCGCATCTGATAGAAGCGTATATGCGGGAGGGATATTCCCTGGAAGAGGCGACGCGCGCTACTGCCGGGCGCATAGAGGGCGCAAATGCCGTTGTTGTGCTCTCACGCAAGGAACCTGACAAGATTGTCTCCTTCAAGCTCGGCAACGCGGGCGGGATCGTCATCGGCTACGGTGACGAGGAAATGCTGCTCGCCAGCGACATTGCTGCACTGCTGCCTCACGTTCGCAATGTTGCCTATCTCGCGGTTGGCGAGATGGCGACGGTTACAAGGGAGCAAGTGCAGTACACCCGCATAGACGGCACGCCCGTTGAGAAGGCTACCTCGCGCGTGTCCTACGAGGCGATGACGGCGACTAAAGGCGAATACGACCACTTCATGCTCAAGGAGATATTTGAGCAGCCTGATGCCGTGCTCGATTCGCTGCGCGGTCGTGTCCAGTTCGATCCTCCTGCCATCAATTTGCCGGAATTTACCTTCTCTGATGAGGAGATCAGTCGCTTCAACCGGGCTATTATCATTGGAATGGGCACCAGTCTCCACGCCGGAATGGTGGGACGGATGTGGATGGAGTCGCTGGCAGGCATCGCTTGCGAAGTGGACAATTCGTCGGAATTTCGCTATCGAGACGCTGTGATGGACGAGAACACTCTGGTAATTTCGATTTCGCAGTCGGGCGAAACTGCCGACACGCTCGGGGCGATGGACGAAGCCAAGCAGCGTGGAGCGCGGCAACTAACTCTGTGCAATTACGAGGGCACGCAATCTTCGAGGATAGCCGATGCGGTGTTGCCTATTCGCGCAGGACTCGAGATCAGCGTTGCTGGCACGAAGACCTTCGTATGCTCACTTGTGACGCTGTATGCTCTCGCTGCGTACTTAGGGGTGAAGCGTGGCAAGATTGGACAGGCGCAACTCGCGACCATCGTGCAAGAACTCGCCCACCTGCCGGAGATGATAGGACAGCTTATATCAGGGCAATCGCAATATGAGCGTCTGGCGCTGAAGTACGCCAGGCGTGCCAATTTTCTCTTCCTTGGACGTGGAAAGAACTATCCACTCGCGATGGAGGGGGCACTCAAATTGAAAGAGATCAGCTACATCCATGCCGAAGGCTATCCGGCGGGCGAGATGAAGCATGGTCCCATTTCACTCATCGATAGAAAGATGCCGGTTGTCGCCCTTGTTCCGAAGGATGAATTGTATGAGAAGATGCTCAGCAATGTGAATGAAGTCAAGGCGCGCCGAGGCAGCGTTATAGCCGTTGCGACCGAGGGCGACGAGCACATCTTCGAAAAGGCCGATGATGTGATCTGGATACCCAGGGCGTCCGCGAACATTACGCCGATTCTCAATGCAATCCCGATGCAGTTGCTGGCGTATCACATAGCGGTGGAACGCGGCTGCGATGTTGACAAGCCCCGCAATCTTGCGAAATCGGTTACTGTTGAGTAGTTCTGCGGTCCCAGAAATAGAGGGAGGCACCCTGCCAACTCAGGGCGAAAGCTTGATGCTCCCGTTCGACGCTTAAGTCGCCGTTGAAGATACACGCTTCGTATGCTAGTTTAGTGCTAATAGACAGAGGTGCAGATTGTTACCGCATATTTCCAAGTTCGGCATTTACCTCAATCCTGACGAGCACAAGGTGGTGCGCATCACTTCTCCGTACTGGTTCCCCGAGGAACCGGAGTGGGTGTATGTAACGAATGAGGTCAATGAGACTCTCCTGAATATTCGGCAGATTATTCGGAATAAAGAACTTGCTAGAGAACCTGATTCGGTTACCTGGGGGAGGATACCCCTCAAAGACTGAAGCTAGCAGGTCAAGAAAGGCCGCTTTGACTCAGCGTTCACAGAATTTGGAGGCGGCTGCCTACCTCATAGACAGGGCGCGCCGTGCTGTTCCACCTGCGCTTCGCTACCCGGCATACCGTAACTACTGGTTCGGAACGCTCGCATCCGTCAGCGGCTTCCAGATGCTCACCTTCACCCTTCTGTGGGTGACTTTCGAGCTTACCAAGTCGCCACTCTTTCTGGGATACGTCGGCGCGGTCAACGCCATACCGGCGATTCTGCTGAACCTCTTCGGCGGCGTATTCGCCGACATGTTCGACAAGCGCCGCCTCATTATCGCCTGCCAGCTCGTACCGGCGGCCCTCATCTTCATCCTTGCCCTGATGACGATGTTCGACATCCTCCACATTTACTACGTTCTGCTTATTGCATTTCTTGCCGGGGGGGTCAACGCATTCGACCAGCCCGCGCGCCAGGCGCTCTACCCACACCTCATTGACCGCTCGGCAATTATGAGCGCGGTGTCCCTGAATGCCGCGATCTGGCAGGGTACGCGCATCGTTGCGCCAGCCATCGCCGGTGGCATTATCGCTTACCTCGGTACTTCGATGTCTTTCTTCATTGCCGGTGTCGGCTTCGTCACGATGGCTATGGTGACGGTCGCGCTGAAGATACCGAAGATCGAGAGGGGCGGCAGCGGAAATCCGGCCCGCGACATGTTGGACGGCTTGAAGTTCATCATGGGCAACTCGGCCTTTTCGTTCCTCATAGCGATGACCTTCTTCAACAGTTTCTTCGGCATGGCATACATCTTCATGATGCCCGTATTCTCCGTGGATATCCTGAAAGTCGGCGCGGACGGGCAGGGCGTGTTGATGGGCGTGAGCGGCGCAGGTGCGCTGGCGACGACGTTGATTCTCGGGTCGGTCGGCAACTTCCGCCAGAAGGGCTTGATGCTGATCGGAGGCGCGACGGCTTTTGGACTCACTCTGATGCTGTTCGGTCTGGTGTCGCAGGCGTACCCGTCGTACTACCTCGTTATGGGCATTATGGTCTTCATCGGCATATTCAACTCGGTTTACATGATTTCCATTATGAGTTCCCTGCAGATGATGGTGCCGAACCAGATGCGCGGGAGGGTTATGGGCTTCTACGGCATGACCTGGAGCATAATGCCGCTCGGCGGAATGCAGGCGGGCTGGATAGCCAGCTACCTGGGCGCGCCGCTGGCAGTATTCATTGGCGGAGTTGCAGTTGCGGGCTTTGCGGTCGGTCCTGCGATGCTCAACAAGCAGGTGCGGAACATTGGCACGCTCGTAAACCAGGTGGAACATGCCATTACCCAGGGCAGGCAGCAGCAGCAGCGTGCCGCCCCCGCTGGCGACTGATTCGCCGCATCCCTGGTTCCACCTCATTAGACTGAAACGACTTATCTCGATAGGGAGACACGAATGCCTGAAAACGACCTGCACTACCTCACTATAAGCGAGGCGTCATCCCACATAAAGTCCGGGCGGCTCTCCCCAGTCGAGCTCGTGAATGCGCACCTCGAACGAATCGAGCAGACGGATGACCGGCTGAATTCCTTCGTTACTCTGCTTGCGGACCAGGCCAAAGCCGCTGCAGCGACGGCCGAGGCTGAAATTAGAAGTGGCAACTATCGCGGCGTCCTGCACGGCATTCCCATAGGTCTGAAAGACCTCTACTACACGGAAGGCATCCGCACTACGGTCGGCTCAAAGATAATGGGCGATTTCGTGCCGGACTACGATGCTGCCGTCACCGAGCGATTTGCGGATGCGGGCGCAATACTGCTCGGAAAGCTGCAGATGCATGAGTTCGCACTGGGAGCGACCAGCGAAAACCCGCACCAAGGGCCCGCCCACAATCCCTGGGACACCTCACGCATTACTGGTGGATCAAGCGGCGGTTCAGGTTCAGCGGTTGCGTCAGGGCAATGCATGGCTGCGCTCGGCAGCGACACGGGTGGGTCCGTTCGAATACCTGCTTCTGCTTGCGGCATAGTGGGGCATAAGCCCACTTTCGGACGCATCAGCAGGGTCGGTGTCTTTCCACTGTCGAACAGCCTCGATACGGTGGGACCGATGACGCGTTCGGTCACGGATGCAGCAATTGTTATGAACGCCATCGCAGGATATGACGAACGCGACCAGTCGTGTGCCAATCGACCAGACGAGGACTTCACCCGCCTTCTGGGTAAGGACATAGCCGGTCTGCGGATTGGCATTCCGCAGGAGTACTTCTACGAGATGATCGACGAAGAAGTTCGAGTCGCCGTGCTACAGGCCGCGAGCAAGCTCGAAGAACTCGGCGCGCGCGTCGAGGAATGCTCCATTCCCGTACTCAATGACTCCATCAGCATTTCCGGCACCATTCTGCTGACCGAGGCGGCAGAGATTCACCTCGACAACCTGCGCGAACGCGCGGACGACTTCGGCGCGGATGTGCGAGGTCGTCTGGAGGAAGGGGCGATGAATCCTGCGGTAACCTACATCGCTGCACAACGGGCACGCACTGAGTTCAACCGCGCCATCGCCGAGTCAATGAAGACCTACGACATCCTGCTCGCGCCCACAACAGCGGCACCCGCTCCTAAGATAGGAGAGGACATCGTCGAAGTTGGGGGACAGACAGAACACAAGCTCGCTTTGATGCCGCGCCTCACTCGCCCGCACAACATCTGTGGCATTCCCACAGTCTCCGTCCCATGCGGCTTCAGTTCCGACGGTCTGCCAATTGGCATGCAGCTTGCGGCCCGCCCGTTCGAGGACGCGCTCGCCCTGCAGGTCGCCTACGCCTACGAGCAGGCGACGGACTGGCACACGCGCCGCCCGCCTGTCTAGCATAAATGCAGATTGTGCAGGACGGGATGGATAGGAAGCGGCGCGGTAGTGTATCATTTGGCGCGTTGCATCAAAATTCGCTAAGTCAACAGAAGACAATCGGAGGAACAGACCGTTGAGTACACAGTCAAGCACGCAGGGGCTATCCCTATACGACGCGGCGCGCGCAATGGGCGTGAGATTCGCCAACGAGAATGAGCCGCAGGACAAGTTCGTAAACGCCAACGGAATGCGCTTTCATTACCTCGAGTGGGGCAGCGCGGACAACCCACCAATGTTGCTTCTTCACGGCTTCGCCCAGACGTGCCACTCATGGGACTTCGTTGCGCTTGGATTCAGTGACGATTATCGAGTTATCGTGCTTGACCAGCGGGGGCATGGAGATAGCGACTGGGCGCCCGATGGCGACTACTCGCCAGAGACACAGCAGAAGGACATCTCAGCCGTGGTGGATGCGCTGGGCCTTGAGGACTTTGTGCTGATGGGTCTCTCTATGGGTGGCCGGAACTCATTCACTTATGCTGCCAACAATCCGGGCAAGGTCAAGGCTCTTGTCGTCGTGGACGCGGCGCCGCAGAATATGCAGCAGGGAACACAGAATATCCGCAGCTTCGTACAGCAGGATGACGAGCTTGACTCCGTCGATGCCTTTGTCGAACGGGTGTTGAAGTACAACCCGCGCCGTGACCCACAGCAGGTGCGCGGCAGCATCATGCATAACCTCAAGGAGCTGCCAAGCGGCAAGTGGACATGGAAGTACGACAGGGCGCTCCGAACGTCAGGAAGACGCATGGGCAGCGACCCCGAAACTGAGAAACGCCTGTGGGGATACATAGAGTCGCTGCAATGCCCGACTCTGCTGGTGCGCGGCGGCGCGAGCGACATCGTGGCTTTGGACACTGCCGACAGGATGCATCAAGCCATTCCCAACAGCAAGATTGCGACCATCGAGGGAGCGGGACACCTTGTGATGGGTGATAGTCCGTCCGGATTCCAGAACGCGGTCACGGATTTCATCGCATCCTTGTAATTTCCGTTCGGAACGAATGCCTGCGGCCACTCTAAATTCATTGCGCAGGTAAGCGCCCTATGCTAGACTTGTGATGAGAAAAGAAGAACATCTAAAGACAGGGGAACTCCCAGGAGAAGGGATTGAATAAGGCTGAAAAGCAAGCCGTAATTGCGGAGCATCGCACCCACGAGAACGACTCAGGCTCTACTGAACTGCAGGTAGCAGTCCTGACGACTCGCATCCAGCAACTCACCGAACACCTCAGGATCCACAAGCACGACGAGTCCACACGCCGCGGCCTGTTGAAAATGGTTGGTCGCCGGCGGAGGCTGTTACGATACCTCAACAGGGAAGACGTAGGCCGTTACAGGGCGCTAATCGCCAAGCTCGGTCTGAGAAGGTAGCCAGTTATTTAGGCAGCCGACGTGGCTGCCTTTCTTCTTTCTCACGTTCCCCGTGGAGGATTTATATCTAATGCTAAACTCGTTTAAACACGACTATGAATCCGGCACGCTCGTTATGGAGAGCGGCCAACTAGCACTACAAGCCAACGGATCTATACTTGTAAAGCAGGGCGACTGCGCCTTGCTTGTCACCGCAACGATGTCCAAGCCCCGCGCCGGCATCGATTTCTTCCCGCTGACCATCGATGTGGAAGAGCGTCTGTACTCCAGGGGCAAGATTCCCGGCAGCTTCTTCCGACGGGAGGGGCGGCCAAGCACACATGGAATCCTTATGGCGCGTCTGACCGACAGGCAGTTGCGCCCACTATTCCCCAATGACTTCCGCAACGAAGTGCAGGTTGTCGCAACTCCACTCTCCATCGATATGGAGACACCCTTTGAGACGCTGGTCATGACCGCTGCATCGGCGGCTCTTTCTATTTCCGACATACCCTTTGCGGGCCCAATCGCAGCAACCCGCATTGGCTACATCGACGACGAACTGGTGGTGAATCCCTCTTATGCTCAGCTTGACGAGAGTGAATTGGACCTAGTGGTATCCAGTTCACGCGAGGGCGTTACAATGATGGAAGCCGGCGCGAATGAGCTTCCGGAAGAGGTTGTATTCGACGCCATCAAGCTCGCACACGAAGTCAACCTGGGATTCATTGACTTTCAGGACAGCATGGTGGAGGCCATTGGCAAGGCCAAGTCGACGGACTACGATTCCTTTGCCTACCCATCCGAGCTTGACGACGAGATTGCGGACATCCTTGGCAGCGGCGTAACGGACGCATTCGCATCATCGAACGGCAAGGTTGACCTGTACGAGAAACTGGACGAACTGCGCGCCAAGGTTGCTGCAGAGCTTGGTGAAGAGTACGAAGCTAATCACCTGCGCGACGCTTTCGAGGTGCAGCTTGAGCATGCCTTCAAGAAGAACGTTCTGTCGGGTGGCAAGCGTCCCGACGGGCGAGACAGGCGCGAAATTCGCCCCATCTCAAGCGCCGTAGGACTACTTCCTCGCGCTCATGGCAGCGGCCTCTTCAATCGTGGTGAGACGCAGATTCTCGGCGTGGCAACGCTCGGGTCAGTGGGCGACGCTCAGAGGCTCGACACGCTGACACCTGAAGAGACGAAGCGCTTCATGCTGCATTATAACTTCCCGCCATACTCGGTGGGCGAGGTGCGGCGTATCGGCTCACCCGGGCGGCGCGAAGTCGGACACGGTGCGCTTGCGGAGCGTGCTTTGTCCCCTGTATTGCCAAGCCAGGAAGATTTTCCATACACGTTGCGTATTGTGTGCGAAGCCCTCGGCTCGAACGGCAGCACATCTATGGCAAGCGTCTGCGCAGGCACCCTTGCCCTGATGGATGCCGGAGTGCCGATAAAGTCGCCGGTTGCGGGCATTTCCGTAGGGCTGATTGACGGCGAGGACGGCGAATACGCCACCATCACCGACATTCAGGGAATGGAAGACCACATTGGCGATATGGACTTCAAGGTCGCGGGAACGCGCGAAGGAATCACGGCAATTCAGCTTGACATCAAGGTGAACAGCATTAGCTTCGATGTCGTGCAGGACGCTCTGGAGCAAGCGAAGGAAGCGCGCCTGTTTATCCTCGACCAGATGCGCGAGACTATCAGCGACACACGCGATGACATGAGCCCGTTTGCACCACGGATGCTGCAAATCAAGGTTCCGGTTGACAAGATAGGCACAGTGATAGGTCCGGGCGGAAAGACGATACGCGCCATCACCGAAGAGACGGGCGCGACCATCGACATACAGGATGATGGCACAGTTGTCATCGGCTCTCCTGACGGCGCCGCCGCTCAGAAGGCGGTGCAGATGGTTGACGACCTAACCCGCGAAGTCAAGGTCGGCGACATATTCACAGGCACAGTAGCCCGCATTATGGACTTTGGCGCATTCGTCACCATCCTTCCCGGGAAGGACGGACTTGTGCATATCAGCGAGCTTGCGGATGAGCGGGTGCCATCAGTGGCAGAGACCGTGGAAATCGGACAGGAGCTCACAGTAGCCGTCATTCAGATTGACGATCTCGGGCGAATCAACCTGTCTCGTCGCGCACTTCTCACCGACGAAGAGATTGACCCTGCTGGCAGGGACCCGGTAGGCGGCGGGCGACCGGCGCGCACGGGCGGATACAGGCGCGATGGCGGCAGAGGGCGCAACGACCGTGGCGGTAGGGATCGTGGTGGTAGAGACCGCGGCGGCAGGGATCGTGGTGGACGCGATCGCGAGAGGAGCGGGGGCGGCTATCGCAGGTAATTGCCGCAAAAGTGGTCCTTCCTATTGGGCCACTTGACTGAAATGGTACTTAAGACCTCGGACATATAGTCCGAGGTCTTTCTTCTTTGGGAGGATATGGTAAACTCCCCCAAGTTTTGCTAGAGGAGCCTCACAAATTGGCAGCGCAATCCCAGATTGCGGATTCCGGACCGGTCCGCGAATCCGCACGGATTACCAGTTTAGATCTCATACGTGGCGTTGCCGTGCTCGGCATCCTGCTGATGAACGCTGTGTCCTTTAAGTTCGGACTGCCGCCCTACCTGAACCTGAGTGTGGGTGGATCGGAATCCTGGCTCGACTGGACCGTGGGTATTGCGGGAGAAATCTTCATCGACCAGAAGTTCATGGGGTTGTTTTCGCTTCTGTTCGGCGCGGGTATGATTCTCTTCATAGACCGTGCCAGCGCGAGGGGTGGGCGAGCGGTTACCCTGAATCTCTGGCGCAACGCTTTGCTGCTACTGATCGGCATACTGCACTTCATGCTTTGGGACGGTGATGTTCTGATGGTCTATGCCATTTCGTCGGCTTTTCTCATTGTGCTGCGAAATCTGCCGAACCGGGCGCTCATTTCGATCGGAGTCATTGTGTTTGCGCTGTCGATCCCATGCGCCCTGCTCGCGCAATACATTGCGGACACAACTGGCACATCACTCGCCGGAATCTGGACGCCTGGGGAGATTGAAACTGAGGATATGGTGGGCATCCCAATACTGTTCGGCTACTTTCTTCGGGGACTGGGGACTGACAGGGGTATGTAAGGGTTATTACGAGGGTGCATGGTGAGTGATCTGCAGGTTGTGCTTGGGTTGTGGCCAGGGTTCGGGCAGCAGCCAGACTCGGCGCCAGAGGCGTCCTTTGAGCAGCATGC
>MKWU01000196.1_pt1 | contig 111769 bp, 110 predicted proteins | sample 809101 | NCBI WGS metagenome assembly MKWU01 (sample SAMN05860141, study PRJNA318959) | sponge metagenome | host: Aplysina aerophoba | place: Slovenia: Piran, Adriatic Sea, Gulf of Piran | collected 2013-05-07
CCTCCTCGCCCGCATTGCCGCGAAACTGGCCGCCGTCAATGTCGGCTGCTGGCTCAATCGCCTCTTCGGGCGCCCCCCTTGGGCCTTTGCTACCCTCTTCCCCGCCTAACAATGTGCATCACACGTCCGAGGAGGGGACTTTTTGCTGCTCCCTTGCCCCCGTCACCATAACAAGGGCTGGGGTGAGGGAGGAAGACACCGGACTGAATTCTTCTGGAAAAGAGAATACGCCGGGGGCGGGAGAGGCAGATGATTCTTCGGGATCATACCATTCTTCGGGATCATAGGCCCGGTCGGCGAGTTCCTGATCGATGAGATAGAACATGCCGGCGATGGCGCAAGTAATCTGGACATCTTCGCTCGCCTGATGGACGGCACTACGACGGCCAGGAATCCCAAAGTAGTGCGCGACCTCCTCGAGGGTACTGCCCTTCCGCCGCCCGTCCTGCATGGCTTGATAGCGCTGCATCGTGCAGTAACTTCTGTTCCGATGCAGGGTCTTAACGCCGGCGCGTTTGAACTCTGCACTCAAGAACGCTTTGTCGAATGCCGCATTGTGGGCGACGATCGGGCGGGTCCCAATGAAATCCCGGATTTGCTGCGCGGCTTCGGCAAAAGGGCCGGCGTCGGCCACATCCGCGTTCGTGACCCCATGCACGCGCGTGGCGTCCGCGGGAATCGGGCGCTGCGGGTTGACTGTCGTGTCGAGGGTGTCGCCCTCCAGCCGGTGAGAGTTGGTCTGGCGGTCCAGCGTCGCGAAGCACACCCGGAGCAGCGACACCGAAATGATCCGGTCCGTTTCAGGAGAGAGCCCCGTCGTTTCTACGTCTACGACAACAGCCTCATCAAGATCATCGAAATAGCGAGTCATCGGTGCTGGCCTGGATGTCTAGCCAGACATGAATCACCCTGCGGGAGAGCTGGTGAACGTCAGGAAGGCCCAAAGCGGCGTCCTGTTCTTGGATGGCTGCTTTCCATTCTCTGCTTTCCTGTGGGCCGTTCATGTCCACATCATTCAAGCAGTAAAGCATCACCAGATAGGCGTCGAAACCATTGAGTTCGGCTAACAGGTAAAGGTGCGCTAAGCGGTTGGCGTACTGATAATAGGGCGATCTCGCCCAATCGACTGATCGGCGGGCGCCAAGGAATCGTTGAGTTTCTTGTAGACTGTGGGCTATCTTTTTCCTTGAGATCGGATCGGATGCGCCGGACCCCGAACTTCGCATTTCTCCGATGTGAGCTTTGGCCTCTATTAAAAGTATCTGGTCGTTGTTGGTCTTTGCTAGCCCGTCCCATTGGGGCCCACTCTTAGGCCAAAACTGTTCGAGGGGGTAGTGTTTGAGATCGAGACGTAACCGGCTGAGGAACTCTCGATCACGATATTCGGCATAGTCATCAGACTGGAGCGGTGAAAGCCATTCGATGGACGGGAGGGATGTTCCTAGTTGAGGGGTTATGAGAGCGTCCAATAATTTCTGACGTTTGTTGACGGCCAGTTGAAGCCATTTTTGACTTCCTTTTTTTGCCGGCTTCTGTTGCACTCGCGACATTGCTTCTCCTGATGTCCTACTGAAGGGTTCATGCCTTGTAATACCGCGAGGACAACAGCTCAGAAAGGGGTGGCATAGTCAACACCAGTGCGGCGACCACAGTTCCTGAAAAGCGACGACATCGGCATCCATGGCCATTAACTTGTCGGCAGACCAGCCGATCTTTTCCTCGTATTCCTGTGATGTGCAAGTCTTGTTGCGCCAACGCTCACCGGCAAGCTGTAGATTATAGAGATTGAAACTGCCAATGATGTCGCCTTGATTCGCCGGTATAAGTTTACTCCTTAGGTAGGTGATTACTTGGCGGAGGGACGGAGACCATAACCGCGACAGAGTGCTACGATCACTCGGCTCCCGCAATTACACAAACTACAGCTTCATTGAAGGTGGCGGTCGTTTCCGACGTGTCCGGAATATCCACGTCCCAGATCGGGAAACGGTAATAGGCCTGGCTCTCCGCGTCCAGCCACTGGGCATAGGGCGAGAGCTCTCCGGCCTGGGTCAGGTCTATAAAAGTGTTGACCCCTGCTTTCGTGAGTACCGCCAGTTTGGCCCTGGAAGCCGCGTCATCTTCCATATTCTTGGGGTACTCTCCGGCCAGGAGTTGGCCCGGAACCACTCAGTAGCAGTGTTTTATCGGTCTCTTATCCATACTCTCTCCTTCCTGTATCCCCCGGCTCTATACCCCAGAATAAGAGAAACCCCCTTGGCCCGGGACATAAGGGAGCCGTCCTGGTGGTCGTGGGTGTCCGCCAGCATACGGAACTCGGTTGGTCACTTTCTCCAGCTATGCAATCTCGACGCCTCTAGCCAACTCCAGGTACCGGCAGAAACCGTTCGCCATTTTCATCTGGTGGGGCGTCCGGCACTCCGGGCGAAACAGGTCGGGACTGCCCACCAGGATACAGAGAGCCTGCGCCCGCGACGTGGCGACGTTGAACCGAAAGCGGTTATAGAGGAACTCCATCCCCCGCGGGGCCTCGTCGGGGTTCGAGGACGTCATGGAATAGATCACCACCGGCGCCTCTTGACCCTGGAAGCGATCGACCGTGCCAATGCGCTCGGCGAGCAACGGCATGGCCTCGACGAGCGCAGAGACCTGGGCGTTATACGGAGCAACAATGAGGATATTCTTTACAGTCAAGGGATGGATCGAGCCTCCTTTGTCCCGCCAACAACAACGACTGGTAAGGTCGTCTACGATTCTCTGTACGACCTCAACCTCCTCCAGCGAGCGCGCCTGGCTTCCCGTGTGCGGCACGGGCACGTAGATAAGCCCCGAACCGGTGAAGGGCGACGTTACCCCATCTTTCGCAACGATTGCCTGCTGTGCGAGCTCTGGACGAGCCTCGACCCGACCCTCGTAGTAAATCTCGGACGTAAACCGTGCGATGTCCGGGTGCAGTCGGTAGGTCTCGGCCAGGAATAAGCCTTTGTCTGGCGGCATCGTTTGCTCCCCAGCCAGTAGATGGTAGAGCGCCGATACCTCACTGCCTTCGGGATGGCTGCTCTGCAGCGGTTGCTCAAGCTGCTGGGGGTCGCCGAGCAGGACCAGGCTGCGCCCTGCCGGAGCGGTAGCCAACACGTTGCTCAGCGCCATCTGGCCAGCCTCGTCCACGATCAAGACATCGACGCTCTGCTCGAAGTCGGGCCGGGCCCAGCACCACGCCGTGGCGCCCAGCACATCGATGGAGCCGTTGGCGAGTCCTGAACGAATCTCTCCGTAGTTGGACTTCCGCTGGATCTCCCATTCGCCTTTGTATGCACCTGTCTGACGGTGAACGATATTGATGGAAAGTCCATTGTCGTACGCCTGCGATGCGGCCGCCTCCAGCAGATTGACGATCACCTTATGGCTTACCGCCGTGACACCGACCTTGAGTCCGGCGTTTACGAGCCTGCAGATGACGTGTGCGCCGGTATACGTTTTCCCGGTGCCGGGCGGCCCCTGAATCGCCAGCACGTTGCCATCCAGGGAGTGCGCGATCCGGCAGGCCGCCTCGACGGTCTTCTCTTCAGGCCGTTGCAGGCCGGAGCCCGCACCCTCCGACGCAGGAGGTCGGCGGAGCAAAAGGTCCATGGCCGCCCGGAAGGGATCACCGGGAGAGAGCCCCCTCGTGAGAACGGCTTCCCCGAGCCGCATCAGCGCCTCGCGCAACACATCGGATGGCACTCTGTTGTGGAGGACCACAGCCGTCGGATGCACCTCCGCTGTCTTCACCATCTTCTTGATGTCAATCGTGCGCGCGGCGGAGTTGACCGCCTCAACTTTTCCGATCTTGTTGCCTTCGCCATCGTACATATCGTCCCCTGGACGGGCGTCGAGTTCCTGTGGGGGAAAGCGGTACCGCTGCAGCGGTGCCCGTTTCGGGTCCACGACCTCTTCGAAGACCAGCCCGGTCAGCGCCCGCCGCTCGTCGCTGAAGTCGGCTTCCTCAAGGGCGCGCAGGCGGAAGTATTCCCACCAGCCCGCCTTGTCCTCCCGGCGATGAAACTCCATCATGTGGGCCAACGCGAACTGAGCCTGCTGGTCCGCGGACCGCTCGCCCGGATCATCCGGAACCCCCTTCAGCAGGCCGTCGCGCAGCCGTTGCAACTCGCGGTCGAGGTCGCTGATTTCTTCGGACGCCTCGCCACTCCCGGCCGGCGGGCGGGGGAGATCGTGGCCCGCAGCGATGGCTTCGGCCCGGAGCTGTTCGAGCCAATCGCGCAGCCGCAGAGTAGACTCGCAGTCTTCTCGATTGTAGTCCTCGACGATCCGCCGGTGCGGTTCGAGCCGCGCGTCAAGACCGCCGTCGGCGATGGCATTCTCCACGATCCGCCGGCTCGCCGTCGCCTCGCGGAGGTCCTGCTCGCGCCCGTAGCCGAAGAACGGTTCGAGGTCTTTAATGGAATAGCGCTCGACGCTGGCGACCACGGCGCGCTTGACCACCATGTACAGGTCGACAAAGGCGTGGCCGCGCAAGAGTTCGTCAAGCGCGACCTCGCGGGTTGCATACCGGCCCATGAGGCGCTTGAGCGCCGCCGGCTCGTAGGGCGCAAAGTGATAGATGTGTGCCCCTGGGTTGCGCTGACGGGTCGCTATTGTCAGGTCGATGAATTGCTCGAAGGCTGCCCGCTCCTGCTCGCGGGTCTCCGCCCAAAGCGGAGTGTAGACGAGATTGCCGCCGGGGTCGGCTATGACGTAGCCGAGGAGATACTCTTGTACTCCTTCCGTGGCGAAGTGATCGCCTTCAAAGTCGAGAAAGATGTCGTCGCTGGTGGGCTCGGGGAGAAGTGCCAGGCCGTGCTCGGCGTCGAAGGGCTCTTTTAATTCGTAGTAGGGCTTGTCCGTCTCGCGGTTGATCTGTTGCACCCGAGCTTGCTCCCGGACGCGTTCCAATGCTCCCCTGGACCCGTGGGATGGCTCTTGAACGGATTCCAGCGCCGCCAATTCGGCAAGCTTCTCGATACCTTGCGCGCGTAGCGCCTTGATCTGCGTGCGGGAAATCCCGGCTACGTAGCACAGATGATCGTCGCCGCGCCGGCGTGCCTCGCATTCTGCCCACCACGCGCAGTAGTCGCAGTGCGAGACCAGCTCCGGGTAGGTTTCACCGGATTGCGTCACGAACGCATCGATGCTGCGTTCGAGCAAACGAAAATACGCGCCAAAGTCGTCTACCCGGTAGCTTACCGGCTTGAATCCGGTGCCCGGCGGTACGACATGCATGGAGGCGGGGCGTGTCCCCTGGATCTTCTCAAGGAGATGGGCGTAGACACAGAGCTGCAGGATCGTTCCCGCCTTGGTCTCCCGGGCAAGCTTGGTGTCGAATGGCTCGTACGACCAACTGCCGAGGTTGCTCGGCATGTCGACCTTGCATAGAAAGTCTACACGCCCGGACCACACGTCATACTCAAGCGTGGCTTGGTAGATGACGTCCACGCCAGAGCGCATCGCCGCCAGGGTTGCCTCGTTGGTGCTGCCCTCTGCGTCACCGGCAACGCGCAAGCCTTGGGCGCGCAGGTGCGCAAGGTACGCCTGCTCGTGCGCGCGTCCATGTTCTCGTAACTCCTCAAGGAACCCGTCGTACCGGACTGGCCGCTCGAGTTCTCCGCGGGCCACGCGCAGGTCGAGTGCGGACAGATGCCGGCAACTGAGAAAATTGCTCAGGTCCGTGGGGGCGCGCATAAGGGCTTCGGTTGTCTGTTTCATATTCGGGTTACCCTTCCCTCCCTACCGATCAGTCGCCAGTATTCAGAGCATTGGCCTCCTCAATCCGCGTTCTCCTATATACTGTCCCGCCGCCCTTTGCTCTCCTAAAGTTGTACGCGTCTTGAATTTTTCAACTGGGCAGAACACCTTCATGCTCCCCTGCCCCTTAGCGCATGAACAAAATCTCATTCCACCACGCAGTCTCATAGCCGTGTCGCGACAGACAATCGAACGCATCAGGTGTTAATCGTCCAAGACTCGTCGGCTCTACCGCAGCACGCTCTACTGCCTTGCGATCAAGCCATGATTCCGCGCGGAGAGCGGTCGCCGCCTCGGGATTGTTCTCGGCGTATTGCTCGATCCGGTCCGGTGCATGAGCGCCCAACTGAAGATACATGCCGCGCTCGGGATGGGACTGCAAAAAATTGATCCATACCCGTATACGCAAGGCACGCGTCTGTTCCAGGGCGATATCAGCGACTCGCCAGACACGGAACGGACTCAATGCCCGGCCCAGGGGACTGCGTGTAAGGGGGGCTACCGCGTCCGATACCACGAGCGAATTAGTGCTTTCCCCACATGTCGCCTCGGGCAAATGAGCCGAAGAGCCACACCGCGATAAGATTCTCTGCGAGCCACCGTGTTAGCGTTTCGGGGTATCTTTGGACGCAAGCCCCGCGTCAGCACAACGTCGCAACGTTGCCGGCATGTCAGGCGGCCCCGATTCATAGCGTCTGGTTTGCAATCGTTCACATCTGGACGGTTAAGCCGTCTCAAATTCCAGGGAGGAAAGGTTCAGGCTGGCGGAACGTTCCGAGAGATGGAGCATTTCTACGCCCACCACTTCGTTTGATTCGTTGTAATCAAGTACCACTCCCGGCGAGACCTCTTCGGACTCGATGATGGCGGAGTCGTCGAGGCGCAGGTAGAGCGCGTCGGCTTCCTTATCGACATGCAGCTTCATATTTTTCCTTTCATGTTGCGGTCAAAGAATACGCTCACCACCTGCCAAGGCGCAGCGCGAGTGTTCACGGCTACACGCAGCACTCGGTCGCCATGTTCCGGGATACAACGAAAAAAGCTTCTACCTCGGGATCGTTCGGATCGGGCACGCGCAACGCCGGTTTGGCTACCGCCCGTTCGACCCACTCCACGGAGACCATTCTTTCCGCCATTGCATGAACCGCGTGTTTGGTAAATTCCAGCTTGGTCGATTCGGATGGCGTGGCGTCACTCCTCATCACCGTTCAAGTTGTCGAGACCCATACGGTACTTAATGTCGTGGTTGATGATGAAGTCCAGTTCTTCGTCAGTGAAACCGTAGTGTTCGGCAAGCACCCGGTAAGCTCTTGCACGGTCGTGTCCTCCTCAGCAGCCAGGCTCTTGAGTTGCCACGCTACCACCGGATCGAAGTAGCCGCCTATGTGTTTGCCCCGCCCACTCGCCACACTTAATCCCGTAGGGCGAGTGGTTCAAGTCCCTTTTTGTTCAAAATCTCGGCCAATTGTTTCTGCTTCTCAGCCCTAGTTCAACCTCCTCTCACCAGGCTGCTGCTACCAACTCGTCTAGCCGCTCGATCTCCCCGGCGGCTTTGCCCTTTGGTTCGATCTCCTGCACGGTCTGCCCGGATTCTATGGCTCTGGAATAGGCCACCCGTCTGCCCAGCCGTGCCGGCCTGGCTCCTCGCTTGACTGGCTCCGGGTGCAGGGATCTGTCTGCTTGCTGCTGTTAGCGTTGGACGAGCGGGCCGCGGGCCGGCGAGCGGGCCGGCTGCAGGAGACCGCTAGACCCTGCCGAATCTGGCGTCTTGAGCATTCCCGGCAAAACAGCCTCTTGGACCGCTTGCAAAAAGCACCACTCCACGCGCTGGGGTGGTGCCTGTGTGGCTGCCGACATCGCTCTTCTGTTTTTGGAACTCCGGTTGGAAGTAGCGCCTTGCTACCGTTGGCCGGAATAGGCTGGACCTAGCAGCCCACAATTTTACAGGTGTCTCCACGTTGCTCCCTGGCCGCGACCCGGGAATTTAGTGAGTCCTCACGTCCTTAGAGTGACGAAGAAATCTCCTCGGACTGGGGCGATCAGCCCGTGTCGGCTAAATCTGGGCGCCGTTTTTTGGCAGCGTGGCCGCACTTCGGAGGAGCGGAGCCTCAAAGGCGTCTCGGTGCAACTAGAGTCACCGCCCATTGGTCCCCTCGCCTCTATCTGGTCACCCGCGGATCGTGGGGATCGAGCGGCGGGCGTCACGCCGCCGTCTGCAATCCTTTCTTCGCCACCAGCGTCAGCAGCTTCAGCGAGGCCCCCCGCGGGCGCTTCGTGCCCCGTTCCCATTGGCTCACCAGCCCAGGGGTGACGTTCAGATAGCGTGCAAAGACCGCCTGACTCGCCTGTTCCCGGAGGCGGATCGTGCGGATCTCTGCCGGGCTGAGGTCTTTCACGGGCGTTAAACACAACGCATCGAACGTCTTCATGGTCTGTTTCGGCATGACACCGGCCTCGGTCAGGCCGAGCGCGGTTTCATGGACAGACGCCAGAGCCTCACTTTTGTATTGCCTCGTCATCGTAGGGCACCTCCGTGATCGTTCCGTTGGCCATCGCAGCTGCGACCTCGGTCTCTTGCAACTCTAACAGCGTGTCTGCGAGGGCCCGGAAGGCCTTGCGTTCGTCTTGACGGATGTTGGCCTGGTGGCTCTTCGCGAATCCATGCACGAAGAAAGCCCGCTCGCCTCGGCGGAACAGCACGATACTCCGATAGCCGCGCGCTCGGCCCTGCCCCGACCGGGCGATCCGTTGCTTGATCACCCCGCCCCCGAGATCGGCATCCACCATGCCCTGCTCCGCGCGGCGGACGGCGTCGCACAGTGCCGCATCCGCTAGCCCTTCGCGCCGCGCGAACCGCACGAACGGTCTCGTCTTGAACACACGCATCCAGCCTCACGGGCTCTTACCATCATACTCCGTCATATAGCACTGAGTAATAGAGTTGACAATTCAGCCTCACATAGAGACTTCCTGCCCCCCTCCCGGGTAGCACAGAGGTCAGCCATCTCGGACCTGCTGCGACATGCTCTCCAAACGAGAGGGAGAGACGCTCCCGAAAGTTTTCCCAGATTTTTTCCGTGCAAAATTTTTGCAGAATTTTTTGAACGAGGGTTTTGCTCTGGTGTCGGTGTGTCAGCGGCCGGGCCGACGGTTGGCTGCACAGGGGGTATAGTCCACCCCCCTCCCCAAACCCCAACTACTCCCACAGAAGGCTCTCAATCTGAGGCCGCGTGTAACCAACTCCGGGCTGGGGCGACAGGCGGTGCCCCTAAATCGCGCACACATTGCCGGGTCGCCGCGCCCTCATAGGCCCGCTCCATCACCACGTACTCGGCTCTCAGCGGCGTCCCGACCAGCAACTTCCGTCCCGCGGGCGCATCGCCGGCTTGGCCGGGAGCCAACGCAAACCTGACGGCGGTGCAAGCAGCTGCGGCAACCAGATGAATCTTGGTCGTCCAGCCGCCGCGGGCCTTCCCGAGGGCTTGCGGTCCGTTTTTTTTCGCGCCCCCGTCCCGTCTGGATGTACTTGCACTACGGTACTATCCAGCGATACCACTTCAACCCGTATGCGGATGAGCCGCTGCTGCTGTACGGCCGCGAAGACCCGGTCCAGCACACCATTCTTTGCCCAGCGATTCATACGCAGATAGATCGTATGCCACTTGCCGAATCGCTCCGGCAGGCCCCGCCATTTACAACCATGCTCCATAACGTACAAAATCGCTGCCAACACTCGCCGATTGTCTACCTTGACGTTCTCCCGCTGACGCGGAAGCAGGTCCTTGAGTTGTTCGTACTGCGGTGAGGTAAGCTCCATTCGGAAAGCATATCAGCTATACTGTGAACCCGCCCTAGAACGCGCCTCATAAATAGGAAGGTCCTCCCTTGTGAGTCGTGTCTCCCTTGCAGTCCTTGAGAGTTCACGCGGAGCGTGCCTGACGACCGCGGATTCCGCAGGCATCAACGTCTGGGACTCTCAGTAAGACGGCCTTTCATACCAAATACTGTGGCTTCCCGCTCCTATCAGATGATAGAAATCGACCCTCATACGGCCGACGCAGCCGAGAGGACAGGCAAGGCGAGGAGGCGGGGGAGCCGGCAGCCCGGGGGGGCACCCCTGCTCTTCCTCCCCCCGTATTCCCCCGATTACAATCCCATCGAACAGGTCTTTGCTAAGCTCAAGGCGCTCCTACGCGCCGCGGCGGCCCGGACGCGGGCCACCCTCTGGCACGCCGGCGGCGCTGACCTCTCGGCGTTCACCCCCGCCGAATGCGCACACTACATCGCGCTGCGGCCCCTCGGCCCGCAGTGTCGGATAACGTCTTATGTGTCAAACCTCGCCCCGTCTTTATTGAATTCCTTCAAATAGTTTGCTTCGACATAATGTTGCTTTTCGTGCTCCTCTTCTGTCTCCTCTTTTTTCGTTGCCACACGTTAGCTGACACTCTTCGTAGGCAGCGCCTCGCTCGCTTCATGGGGGCTGTGGGGAGGTGTGAGATCCCACTGACCTCAATAACAGAGAAGGCCGGGATGGGGCTGATGAAGACCCCGTCTCAGCGCGGCAAGCCCTTTGGAAAAGAAAAAGCCCTGCATCCACAAGGGCTTCAGGGCTTGTCAGGGAATAGGTGGGAATAAGAAGAATCGGAAAGAGATGCCGGGAGCGAGACTCGAACTCGCACGCTGTCGCCAGCGGTGGATTTTGAGTCCACTGCGTCTGCCAATTCCGCCATCCCGGCAGGGTCGTGGCACCGGATACTATCGGACAGGCAAACCTCCTGGCAAGGGAGTCTCTATCAGTCGAAGGATGGGCTTCCAACCGTTGAGGCAGCGGAAAAAGCCGCTCAGCGTGGTCTGGCGTGAGGGAGGGTTATGAGGTAAGGAAAAAGCTACAGAGAAGAAGAGGAGATTCTGATGGAATCCCAAGACGTCGGGACAAAGCTTCGACAACAACACGCTGCACTCAAGGCGGACATTGGCACAATTACCGCCTTACTCTCCAAGGAGGTGCCTCAGGCAGACTTTCCGAGCTGGCGACTTGAACTGCTCTGGGCACTGCGGGATTTTTCCAACGACCTGCACAAGCATTTTGACCTGGAAGAGGAAGACGGCTTTCTGAGCAGTGTCCTGGAAGTCGCACCGCAACATCACCAGGCGGTGAACAGGCTGGAGGCAGAACATGAGACCATATCGGCTCAACTTGGTCAGGCTATCGGTGAGTTGAAGGGGATGGCGGTGTCAACTCGTCAGCAATTCCTTCCCATTCGTGAAAAAGTCGAGCGCCTGTTCGACCAACTCCGCCAACATGAAGCCACGGAGGGTGAGCTGCTACAGGAGGCATATGTCCAAGACGAAGGAGGATGAGGCCGGGGCCTTGATCCTCAGACCTTTTGGACAGCAGCGCTGAACGCCACCCACTTTATGCCCTGCCCAGTGTTCATCCCTTAATAGTGCGCCCGCCCCTTCGGCTCAGCCCGCGACGGCCCAGACGAAAAACACTCCCAGGGCAAGCGTAGCCACCGCCCAGACACGGGTGAAGGAGGGTGGTTTGTTGAGCCACCAGGCAACCATGCTCGTGAAACGGGCCACCCCGATGAACGGCATAGCGATGCCCGCCACAACGAATATCACCCCGACTACCTGCAAGGTGGTTGGGACGCGGGAGAGGGGGGCGGCAGACCACAGAGCCAGCCCGAATATGAGGCGGATGGCCGCACCAGCCCAGAGCCCCTCTCGGGTTTGCCAGCGGGAAAGAAAGGCTAGAAGCGTGGCTGGAGAAACAATGCCCCACAGACCGAAACCGATGAGCAGACCAGCGAAGGCGAAGACAAGGAAAACCATACTCCTCCCTTTTATTAAGCCGCGCCTTTGAGCAGGGTGTCAAATTCTCCGTCGTCCAGCCAGATTCCCTGACACTCAGGGCAGGTATCGAGAATGACCGAGCGGCCGAGTGCACTCGACACGCGGATGAGCCCGGCGCTGTCGCGTGGACACTGACCGTGTTTCTGGTTGGCTCCCGGCGGAGCACTCTTCCCCCGCAGGGCCGCGAGGTCTGATATCTTTTCGTGCAGGAGCGAGATGAGTTCGTGATTGTCAAACCAAATCCCCCCACACGTCTGACAACGGTCCACTTGAGTGGCCTGTACCCACGTTGCAACCAAGGGACTGTTGGGACATTTTGGACACTGCAACGTTCGGCTCCTCGTCTTTTGTTTTTTTGCCGGCAATGTCATAGCCTAAAGCACGGACGGATTCGATGCCAGAGAAGCAACAGTCTTTCACAGTGGAAAACCAACCCCGTACGGCGCGGGCTATGCGAAGGAGACTAGCGGCCCGAGTGCCCCGACATGCGGTGCTGCTGGTCACGCTGCTCTCGCTCTACATCATCAATCCGTTCGTCCAGGAGTTCTTTTCGAGTCGTCCGGGCCTGATTCTGCTTGACCTGCTGGTCTCCACCACGCTGTTAGTCGTCACTTATGATGTGCATCGCAGCAAGAGGGTGCTGCTCGTCGCGGCGGTCTTTGCCGTTCCGGCCATAGCCGGGCGGTGGGCCTCATACGCGGTCTATAGCGACTGGCTGTCCATCTTCAGCCACTGTTTCGGCTTCCTCTTTCTGGCTTTTACGGCTGTGGCGATTCTCCTCAACGTGCTGCGCCCGGTCCGCGTGACGGGAGATATCGTCAACGGTGCGGTGTGTGTGTATATGCTGGTTGGCCTGGCCTGGGCATTCCTGTTTTCCCTGCTTGAGGTTCTCCAACCTGGGTCTTTCAATCTTCCCGAGCTTTCGGCCGATCCTATTGACCTCGCGGCCATGGAGGTCCGTCGCCTGTCCGTCTTCATGTACTACAGTCTGGTGACGCTCACCACGCTCGGATACGGGGATATTACGCCGGTGACTCCGCTGGCGCGGAACCTGGCGGCCTTCGAGGCGGTTATGGGCCAGTTGTATATTGCCATCCTGGTCGCGCGTCTGGTCGGCCTGCACATTGTCCATGCCGCGCGGGACGATAAAGAGCGCGGATCGTAAACTTTGCTTTACACGGCATATTGCGCAACTCAGTCACGCGGGACGAATTTTATGATTGAGGACTTCCAGACCTCAACCACGGGTTGATCGTTCACGATATACACTTGATAAAATTTGACCCACTCGTTTTCTCCGCGCTTCCATTTTTCAATGGGTATACAGCGCAGTTCCACCTCATCACCAACACGGATCAGGCCATGCGTCAGCAGCGTGCTGCCGGTGTGTATCCAAAACGGCATCTTGAACTGGTTTTGGACGGCAAAGCTACCATGAGCCATCACCAGGCCGGGATGGACAGGTGGAGCATCACCCTGTCGGAATATCTCCAATGCTTCATTTGTTTTGTCGCAGTACGAGAGATGCTGAGACATGGTGAGCCTCCAGAGAAAGCGACGAAACGGTTTGTTGAGTTCCATGCGCTCCCAGGTACCCAACTCCCTCTCTCCCTCCCAATCAACAGGCTCCAGCGACGCCAGTGTATCAACCGGCGGAGGGCTGTCAGGAATATGCGTCCGCATAACAATCAGCTCCTGACTCTCTTCATTTTTGGCTCGGACAGAGCAGGCATACGGCTGGTCGCTCTCCGCATCTGGCATAATGTGAGACGTGACCCAATCCTCATCAAAAGCGGGTGCTGTAAAGCGCAAATCAGACCAGTGACAGCCCAGCCAGACTTCGCCATAGCGCTCAATGAGCGGGCGGATCATCTGGCCATACACAATCGCCCCACCAACGATGGAGCCACGAAAACCAAGCGCCTGAGCGCCTTCTCTGGTGTGCGCCTTATTCTCGCCTTCGTTGATATTGCGCGTCTGAAACCGATACGGCTCGAATGCTTCTCGTGCGGCTCGGGTCATAATACCCCCTTTTCTGCGCCTGGCATGTTACGTCGGATTGCGCTGCAGAAGCAAGATCATCATACTCTGCGGTCGCCCCATTCCTCAGAGGAGTTGGCGTCTTCGGACAGTGGTCTTGAGCGCTGGCAGCCTCCAGACGGCTATGCCATAATTCGCGTTCTTGCTGACCGGGAAAACTGGAGGGTGGAATCACGATGCCTGCTGGCGCTGCTGAGCCCGATGTCGTGCCGCGTCTCGATGAGGCCATTAACGCCGCAACGGCGTGGCTGTACCGTGACCAGGCGGAGGATGGATACTGGGCTGGGATGCTGGAATCCAACTGCTGTATGGAAGCGCAGTGGCTCCTGGCCATGCACTTCCTGAGCTATGAGCATCCCCACAAGCAGCAGATCGTGCAGACTCTGCTCAACGCCCAGCGCGAGGACGGTTCGTGGGAGATTTATCACGACGCTCCGGATGGAGACATTAACACCACGGTTGAATGTTATGCCGCCCTGCGCGCGAACGGCTTTGCCCCGGATGACGAGCGGCTGCGTACAGCCAGGGAATGGATCTTTGCCCATGGTGGGCTGAGTGCGGTACGGGTGTTTACCCGCTATTGGTTTGCGCTGATCGGCGAGTGGCCGTGGCAGAAAACCCCCAACCTGCCGCCTGAGGTGATATTCTTCCCCACCTGGTTTCCGTTTAACATCTATAATTTTGCCTCCTGGGCGCGGGCGACGATTCTCCCGCTGACTATTCTGTCCGCCCGACACGTGGTCCGTCCCCTGCCGCCGGACTGTCGCTTGGACGAGCTGTTTCCCGAGGGTCGTGAGCGCATGAACTACGATCTGCCGGCCCGGAGCGGGTTGTGGCAGTCGTTCTTTTTTGCGGCTGATAAATTCCTGCACACCTATCAGAATCTCGGGGTCGTACCCGGTCGCGAGGTCGCCATCCGGCAGAGTGTGGAATGGATTATCCGCCACCAGGATGCGGACGGGGCCTGGGGAGGGATTCAGCCGCCGTGGATTTACAGCCTGATGGCTCTCCATGTCGAGGGCTACCAGCTGTCGCATCCGGTGATGGCTAAGGGGCTATCCGCCCTTGATGATCACTGGTCCTACGAACGCAACGGCAGCTTGCATATTCAGGCCAGCGAGTCGCCCATATGGGATACCCTGCTGGCCCTGCTGGCTCTGACCGACTGCGGGTTTCAGGTGCAGCAGTCAGAACCTATGCAACAGGCGCTCCGGTGGGTGTTAAGCAAAGAAGTGGATGCGGTCGGCGATTGGCAGATTAAAGTCCCCACCGCCCGGCCCGGCGGCTGGGCGTTTGAGCGTGAAAACGCCGCCTATCCGGACGTAGACGACACCGCGGTGGCCCTGATTGTGTTGGCCCACCTCCGTGCGCAAAATCCCGGCGACAGCCGTTTTGACGCCCCGATTGACCGCGCAAAAGCCTGGGTGCTGGCCATGCAGTCGGACAACGGTGGCTGGGGCGCGTTTGACAAAAACAACGATAAAGACCTGCTGACCAAGATTCCGTTCTGCGATTTTGGTGAGGCGCTCGACCCGCCCAGCGTTGATGTCACCGCCCACGTACTCGAAGCCTTTGGCGTCCTCGGGTATGACAGCTCCCACCCGGCCATGCGCCGCGCGCTCGATTATGTCCTGGCCGAGCAGGAGCCGGAAGGCAGTTGGTTCGGCCGCTGGGGGGTCAATCATATCTATGGGACTGCGGCGGTTCTGCCAGCCTTGAGGGCTATCGGTCAAGACATGAGCGCGGCCTATGTGCACAAGGCGGGCCGGTGGCTGGCTGCGCATCAAAACGCAGACGGGGGATGGGGTGAGACCTGCGCGTCCTATATGGACGATCGCTTGCGCGGCACAGGTCCAAGCACAGCCTCGCAGACGGCCTGGGCCTTACTGGCCCTGCTGTCCATTGAGGGCCATCGTTTTGACGACGCGATTCATACCGGACTCGACTACCTGCTCCGCACGCAACAGGACGGCACCTGGGACGAGCCCTATTACACCGGCACCGGCTTTCCCGGCTACGGCACGGGCGCCCGCACGAACCTGCACGTCCAGGAGATGAAGAGACGTTTCATGCAAGGCACCGAACTCCAGCGCGGGTTTATGATCAACTACAATCTGTACCGGCACTACTTCCCGCTGATGGCGCTGGGAAGAGCGCGGTCATATTTGGCTGGAGGGTAGGGCTAAGAAAATAGGTAAGCCTAGGTGCGCGCCTGACTTTCCGTCAAGACAAAATCTCTGTCGGGTGCAACCGCATGAAGCAGCTCGTTCAGCTTCTCCACGGTCGGAACTGAGGAGCCGCGTTCGTAGCGCGCATAGGCATTTTTGGAGCTGACGCCGAGGCGGTTTGCGACTTGCGCTAACGACAGTCCACTCAGTTCCCGCTGTCGCTGAAGGAGTAAGCTGACCATAGTTCGGGTGTCGGAGGAGCCTACCTCAAAGGTACCGTTTCTTCCCGCGTGGACAGTCACGGAAAATCCGTCTTGATCGGCTAAGGTCTCGACTAAATCCGCGACCATCTCGAACGTTTCCTTGCGTGTATATCCTTGAGTCATGGCGTCAAGGATAGGGACTTCCGCGAGCCAGAACTTCCCAGCTCTATACATTCTTCCAGCAAATCGCACGCTTACTCCTACAGCGCCTTCACGTCGGCATACTCGCCGACCTCAATCCCGAACGATTCCGCCTGCTGGAGCAGTTCCAGGGCGTTGCGGACGTGGGCGTAGTCGATCATCATGCCGTCATAGGTGACTGCTGCTTTGCCTGCTTTTTCGGCGTCAGCCATGGCCTGCATCACCCCCTTATTCCATTCAATCTCTTCCTGAGAGGGCGCAAAAATCTCATTGGCAATGGGCACGGCAGACGGATGGATCAGCAGGCAGCCGCGAAAGCCCACCTCCCGCCCGCGCTGGATTTGCGACCGCACCAACTCGATATCACCGACTTCGAGCGAGCCGCCACCAATCGGATATTCAATACCCGCGGCCCGCGCGGCCAGGAGAATATGCGAGGCCATATACAGCGTCTCCAGACCCTGGCGCGTCCACTTATAGCCGATGGCCCTGGTCACGTCCCCGGACCGGGCACCAACACCGCCGATGATATTCCCGACCCGCGGACAGGCGGTGGCCAGTTTATAGGCGTCCATGATGCCGCGGGCGGTTTCGGGCAGGGCCATGATCTCGACCGTGCCGATGGGCAGGCCGGCCTTACGTTCAAACAACTCCAGCCAGGCATCGACCTTGAGGACCTCCTCAACCGTCTCCAGCTTGGGCACGGCTACCGCGTCGAGGCCTTCCGTCACAATGGCTTCGATGTCCTCACCGGTCAGACCGGTATCCACACCGTTGAGACGCACAAAGACACCCACACCTCTGCCGCGCAGGCCTTCAATCCCGGTGCGGACGATGTGGCGTGCCTCAACCTTGTTGGCAATCGGCACCGCGTCTTCGAGGTCCAGCAGCAGTGCATCCGGGCCATATTTAGGCGCCTTGTCTATCCAGTCGGGCCGATTCCCCGGAACAAACATGGTCGAACGGTAGAGTTTCATTATCCCGCCTCCTTTTCTCTCCGGTGCAATATTCTTCTTTTGAGACCTTTTCCGTGAAAACCGTCAAGAATACAAGAGGCGGTCACATATGGCAAAGCCGGGACTGAGGCTGGTAGAGTGTGGCACCGAACAAACAGATTCGCCCAGACCGCCATACGGAAGGGGACAGCCATGAATCAGTTCCATACACCCCGCGAGCAACGATTTATTGACCTTGCGGCCTCACTGGCCGATGACTTTGCCCAACGTGCGGCCCAGCATGACGAGGAGGGGTCTTTTCCGTGCGAAAACTACGCGCGTCTCAAGGTGCAAATTTCCAAAATTCGAGTGCCACTCTGGAAACATGAGAAATCGTGAAATATCTCATGGCCAATTTTCGTGATTTTGGCCTCATTTCTCATCAAAAATGGCCTAATATCGCGTATTTGCACCACTTTTCATGGGGTATGAAATTTCATGGTCGTGAAATCCCATTTCTCACGAAATTTCACGATTTCTCACGCCTAAACGGCCTTTAATAGGGCATTTTTCAGCCCTTAACCGGCCCTTAATTTCTGGTTTTGGAACGGTGTTTGAGGGATTTTGTGGGGGCGTGTGCGGGGTGATTATCGGGCGAGGGGGGGCATCAAAAAGCAGCCCAGAATGAGCCCGCTGAGGAAGACGATGGCGTGCGTGACGAGAACGATTTCCATATTTCACCCAGGGTGAAATTTCACGGTTTATGAAATTTTAGGGGGCTCTACCTTGCCGCGGTATTCCTCCTCGACAATGGCCCGTTCCGCTTTCCGCACTTGGCTCTCCGTGATTCTCCATGCTTCCTGTATCCGTGGGTCCACGTTCTCCCACTCCGGGAGTTTCGCCCCGGAGACCAGGCTTTTCCCCTTTGAGGCAGACTTATAGAGGTTATAGGCGTACGTGGGTACGCAAAAGCGTAGCGGCGCGTACCGTTGCGATGGAGAATGCGGTCCGGGTCGTCGATCTGGCCTTACGAGCCGTTGGGGGAGCCTCGTATTTCAAACGTTTCCCTTTGGAGCGATATTACCGCGACGTACGGGCCGCCCTGTTTCATCCCGTTAGTACAGACCAGACCTTAGAGTTGCTGGGCAAGACGGCCTTTGGCATCCCGCTGATGGATGACGACGTGATTTGGGCCTGAACGCCTATAGAGACAGCTTCGGACACTGGCTATGACTGCCACAAGTCAGCCACCAGCGCCGTGTCAATATAGGCCGTACCTTCTCGTACTTTGCCGTCCGCGACCCGCATCACCCAACAATAGCTGTTGTTATAGGGTTGCCCGGACTTGGCCGTGGCCGTGCCTTCCCATTGCAGGACGACATTGTCCCCCTCGGCAATGATATCCACCACCGTCGGCTGAATGGGCCCGGCCAGCTTGGCGTTCAGCGGCTTGGCCGCCCCGTCCAAGAATGCCTGACGGCTGGTGTAGGCCCGCGAGACGGGGCCGGAGCCAATGACCGTCCATTGAACATCCTCGGCTAGAATATTAAAGAACGCCGCACCGTCTCCAGCAGCCCAGGCGTCAAAGGCAGCCTGGATCAGCTTTTTGTTTTCGGCAGCTCCCATACGCTCCTCCTTTTCTCACGCTGTCTGCTTGTTCTCCCAGGCATCCCAGTGGATGACGTCTTCGACCGGTGCTCGGGAGACCGGTCCGAAATTACCCTGCGGATAGCCCATCGGAATCAGCGCCGAGACCTCCATATCCTCCGGGATATCGAAGCGCTGTTTCAGCTCCGCTTCAAAGAAACAATGGATAGTCGTCAGCGTGGCTCCAACCCCCAGGGCGCGGCAGGCGAGGAGAATGTTCTGGACCGCCGGATAGATCGTGCCGTGGATAACCGCGGCGTTGGCGCGCTCGTTCTGCATGGCGGCGAGCGGCGGGTATTCCGTTTTCGCGCAGGCCAGCAGCAGCACCGGCGCTTCGTCCAGATGCACAGCCAAATGCGCAGCCGCGTTCAGCATGCGTTGCTGCGCGGAGGGCATATCATCCGGGATACCCCGCTCGCCCATGAGCTTTTGCCAGGTATTCCAGTAATAGTCGCGGATAAAACGTTTCCGCTCGGTGTCTCTCACCAGGATAAACGCCCAGTCCTGCATATTGCCGCCGCTGGGCGCCCGGATACCGGCGTCCACAATTTTCTTGAGGGTTTCTTCCGGAATGGGGTCGGGTTTGAGTCGCCGCATTGCGCGGGTCGAATACATGATTTCAAAGATGCCGGCTTCTGTTGCTTCTGCCATGTGTTCTCCTCCTTATGATATCTCTCTGGACTGTCGCTATACGCTCAAACCGTACAGGCCAGCCGCATTACTGACCACCATTTGATGGACTTCCGACTCGGGCACGCCTGCGAAGTCCTGCGTAATTTGCTGCTGAGAATGGGGGAAGGTCCCCTCGGTGTGGGGATAGTCCGAGCCCCACATCAGCCGGTCCGTCCCCAGCAGTTCTCGGGTCAGAATACCCGCCCGGTCATCCTCGAACGTGGCCCAGAACTGGCGCTTGAAATACGTACTCGGGGCTTCGTCCAGCCGCGGCTCCATCCAGCGATGATGGTCGGTCCACCAGTGGTCCATCAGCCGCAGGAGGGCGGCAATCCAGCCGATACCGCCCTCGACAATCACAAATCTGAGTTTGGGATAGCGGCGCGGCACGGCTCCCCAGATGAGATCGGCCAAGGCGTGCATGGGTAAGGCAATCTTGGTGTCCACCACTCCCATACCCATGCCCAACCGCTCAAACTTTGTGGCAAAGGGCTCGCCCGTACTTGTCCCGGAGTGGATGGACACCGGCAGGCCGATATCCTGGAGCACTTCCCACAGAGGGTCGAATTCCGCCTGCCGGTACGAGCGGTCTGCGACCTCGGCCGGAATCGAAATCGAACGCAGGCCAGGCTTGCGGGCAATACGTTGCGCCTCCTCAATCGCCCACTCCATAGGGCCTTTCATGGGCAAAAATCCGGCCCCGATGAGCCGTTCCGGGGCCGCGGCGCAGAATTCACTCAGCCAGTCGTTATACACCCGCCAGCACGCCCGTTGGTAGGCAACATCGGGCGCGGTCCAGAACTGCAAGCCAAACAGACCGGGATAAATTACCTCGGCCGTGAGGTGGTCCATGTCCTGATCCGCGAGACGGGCCTGGGGGTCCCAGGCACCCGGACGGGTTTCGCCGTGCCGGTAGCCCACCACAGTGGTAATCTCTCCGGCAATCTTGTCTTCCATGGTCGCGCCTTCGAGCCCAACCGGAAAGGGCGACAAACCATCAATGATGTAGTAATCGGCATCCGGGCGCGACTCCACCCGTGGCGCCCGGTCACGGAACTGCTTATCCATTCTGGTGGTCCACAGGTCCGCGGGTTCTACCACATGACCGTCGGCGGACACATAGCGCCCCGTCGTTGTCATACCGCCCTCCTCCATAGTGCACTGGGCATACCGTGGGGCTTTGTCCTGTGTCAACCTCAGCCTTTGCTGCAAGCTTTACGGTATTGGGATGCTCGTGGTATGGGAGGCGTATAGGGAGAAGGAGGACCTGCCATGATTCGCCCGAAAAAAGTCGGCCATGTCGTGCTCAAAGCGTGTGACCTCGTCCGCGCCGAGCAGTTTTATACCGAGGTGCTGGGCTTTGAGGTGGTCACCCGGCTCAAACGGCCACGGGGCGTGTTCTTCACCCTGGGTGAGCAACATCACGATCTGGCCGTCCTGGAAGTGCCGCCGGAAGCCGAGCCGGTGAAAAACAAGCAGGTCGGCCTGCACCACGTCGCCCTCCAGGTCGGCAACTTTGACGAACTAAAAGAGAGCTATCAGACGCTCAAGGCCCACGACGTGAAGATCACCGCCACGATCGACCACGGCATTACCAAGAGCATCTATTTTCTTGATCCCGAAGGCAATCAGTTCGAGCTGTACTACGATGTTGGCGCAGATGGTCTGGAGCGCATGCGGCGCGGAGATGCCAACGCCCTCGACCCACTGGACCTTGAAGCGTAAAGGCTCAGCCAAAAGCACGCCGTATCCGTACTCCTCCACGCCTGGGAGTGAGCAGTAGTAACGGTCCTACAATAGGTGGTTCGGTTCTCTCATGGAAAGATTCCACTCTGCTGTAATAGTCAGTTCCCTGAAGTTACACTGAAAAAGTCAATTGACATCCAGACGAGTTTTGCCTGGCCTAGACTACCTTGTCAGGATTTGTACTAATCAAGCGTGCCGGTGCGAGCCGACTGGCTGGTATAACCCGGCAGTGTTTAAGCAAAGGTGTATGGTAATGCTTGAAGGTCGGTGATTCTCTGTAGAAGAGGTCACGGCCTCCCCCAGAATCAAGAGGGACACGGTTTACAAGTGGATCGCAGAAAAGCGGATGCCTGCACATCGGATGGGACGCTTGTGGAAATTCTGTAAGGAAGAAGAAAACGAATGGGCGAGATCAAGAGGGAACGACAAGGCTAGGGGCCGAGGAGAAGAATGATAGTGGAACCCCTCGCTGACCAAATCATACGAAAGGTCAAGCCTGCCGCCGAACTCTATCACCGGCTGATATTAGTCGTCGCACCGGCAGGCGCAGGCAAAACCACCGTGTTGCGAGATGTGCGGGATCGTATCGGGGCGTCCTTGGTGAATGTCAACCTTGCACTTTCTCGTAGGATGCTGGAGTTGACCGAGCGTCAGCGTGGTTTACAGTTGCGGCGGCTTCTCGAAGAGATTATTTTCGACCACGACGAGGAGATAATCCTGCTCGACAACATCGAAATCATATTCGACCCTGGCCTGCATCAGGACCCGCTTCGGTTGCTCCAGGGAATCTCACGCAACAAGACCGTGGTGGCGGCATGGAGTGGCGCCATCGTCGAAGAGTTTTTAACCTACGCCGCCCCAGACCATGCAGAGTACAGGCGCTATCCGATGCATGATTGTCTGGTGGTCAGCCCTAGGGGGACGACATGAAGACGATAAATTCCATTGTCGGGAAGCAGGTGCGATGAGATACGGTGACCTGATCCAGTTTGAGTCCATCGAGTCCGTGGTCCAACTGCGGGATGCCGACGAAGCGGCTGCGGCGCGGCAGCTTGTGGAGACCTACGTCATTTCCGAGGAGATGGCGGAAAAACTGGTGGGATTGGTCATCCCGCAGTTACAGTTCGAGCAGCCGACCGACAACAAAGGCATTCTGGTAGTCGGCAACTACGGCACGGGTAAATCCCACCTCATGTCGGTAATCTCCGGACTTGCGGAGAATACCGGCCTCGCAGCCAATCTGAGCAATGCCGAAGTGGCGGATGCTGCCAAAAAAATCGGCGGCCGCTTCAAAGTAGTGCGTACCGAGATCGGGGCGACCACCATGTCCCTGCGAGACATCCTTGTGGCGGATCTGGAGGAACATCTTGCAGCGATAGGTGTGAGTTACACTTTTCCCTCCACCGACCAGGTATCCAACAATAAACGATCCTTTGAAGAAATGATGACCGCTTTCCACCAGGAATTTCCGGACCACGGCCTGTTACTCGTGGTGGACGAGCTACTTGATTACCTGCGCGCCCGCAAGGACCAGGAACTCATCCTGGACCTGAACTTCCTGCGCGAAATCGGCGAGGTTTGCAAAGACCTACGCTTCCGCTTCGTGGCCGGCGTTCAGGAAGCCATCTTCGATAGTCCCCGTTTTTCCTTCGTGGCCGGCAGCATCCGCCGGGTAAAGGATCGGTTCGAGCAAGTGCTCATCGCCCGTAAAGACGTCAAGTTCGTGGTGGCTGAGCGACTGCTCAAGAAAACCGGCGAGCAGCAGGCTAAGATACGCGAGCACCTCACACCTTTCGGAAAATTCTACGGCCAGATGAACGAGCGCATGGATGAGTTCGTCCGTCTCTTTCCGGTACATCCCGAATACATCGACACCTTTGAAAGAGTGACTGCTGTGGAGAAGCGCGAGGTTTTGAAGACGCTCTCTCTGGCCATGAAGAAGAGGCTCAACCAGGACGTACCGGACGACCATCCCGGACTCATCGCCTACGATACTTACTGGACCAATCTCCGAGAGAACCCATCGTTCCGTGCTATTCCGGATATCAGGGCGGTTATCGACTGTAGCCAAGTGCTGGAATCCCGCATCCAGCAGGCCTTCACGCGCCCAGCCTATAAGCCCATGGCGCTTCGGCTCATCCATGCCCTGTCGGTACATCGTCTTACCACCAGCGACATCTACGCCACCCTGGGCGCAACGGCCGGGGAATTCCGCGATGGACTCTGCCTGTATCAACCAGGTATTGAGGAATTGGGGGGCGATCCGGCCGACGATCTGCTCTCCCAAGTGGAGACCGTCCTACGAGAGATACACAAGACGGTCAGCGGGCAATTCATTTCATCGAACCCCGACAACCGGCAATTCTATCTCGACCTGAAGAAGACCGACGACTTCGACGCGCTGATCGAAAGGCGTGCCGAGAGCCTCGATTCCTCTCAATTGGACCGATACTACTACGAGGCCCTGAAACGGGTCATGGAATGTACGGACCAGACCTACGTCACCGGCTACAAGATCTGGCAGCACGAGCTGGAATGGTTGGAGCGGAAGGCCGCGCGCCAGGGATATCTCTTCTTCGGTGCGCCCAACGAACGCTCCACCGCCGTCCCGCCGCGCGACTTTTACCTCTATTTCATCCAACCCTTCGATGCGCCGCACTTCAAGGATGAAAAGAACTCCGACGAGTTATTCCTGCGGCTTACCAACCCGGACGACGAATTCCGCAAAGCACTCGGAAACTACGCCGCAGCCTTGGATCTAGCTTCCACTTCATCGGGGCACGCCAAGTCCACATACGAGTCCAAGTCCTCCCATTTTCTGCGCGCCCTGGTGCAGTGGCTGCAAAAGCACATGGCCGATGCCTTCGAGGTCACCTATCGGGGGCGTACCAAATCGCTCATCGAATGGGCCAAGGACAAGTCGATCCGAGCGTTGTCCGGTATTGCTCCACATGAGCGCATCAACTTCCGCGACCTGATCAACACCATCACCGGCATTTGCCTGGATACCCATTTCCAGGATCAAGCGCCCGAACATCCCCGCTTCTCGGTTCTCATCACCGGAACCAGCCGGACCCAAGCCGCACAAGACGCCCTACGGGCCATAGCCGGTCAGAATCGGACTAAGCAAGCGACGGCGGTGCTTGACGCTTTGGAACTCCTCGACGGTGAAAAACTTGTTCCCGACAAATCGAAATACGCCGAGTATATCCTCGATCTGCTCAGGAAAAAGGGCCATGGCCAAGTCGTCAATCGCTCCGAGCTGATACAGGATGACACAGGCGTGGAATACATGGATAAGGACCGGCAACGCTTGGAACCAGAATGGGCTGTGGTCGTTCTGGCCGGGCTGGTCTACTCCGGTGAAGTGATTCTTGCTGTTCCAGGTAAGAAGTTCGACGCCGCCGGCCTACCGCAGTTGGCAGGGACCAGCGTGTATGAACTCGCCCAGTTCAAGCACATCGAACAGCCCAAAGACTGGAACCTGCCGGCGCTCAAGGCGCTATTTGGACTGCTCGGTGTCACGCCTGGCCTGGCCCAACGGGTTACCCAGGGAGATGGTGAAGTCGTTCCGAATTTGCAAAAGGCCATTTCCGAACACGTAGAAAGATTGGTGCTCGTGCAGCAGAGCCTGCAAGGCGGTCTGCCTTTCTGGGGTCGAAACCTACTGGATGAGGCAGAGATGAAAAAGTTCCATACCCAGTTCGATGAGAGCAAAACTTTCCTGGAATCACTGCAAGCCTATACCTCGCCCGGTAGGCTCAAGAACTTCCGGTACAATGCCCAGGATGTCACCTCCCACCAGGACGGGTTCAACTCCCTGGCTGAGATCAAATCCCTCCAGGACTTAGTGACGGACCTCGGCTCCACAGCGTCGTTTCTTTCCACCGCTGAGGCGGTGCTGCCCACGGAGCATGAGTGGGTGAGAAAAATGAAACAGGCACGTGATGAGGTGCACGCTCAACTAGGGGATTCGGACAAGCGTAGCGCGTCCACATTCAGGCAGAAGACCCAGCGCAAACTAACTGACCTCAAGAAAGCCTACGTACAAACCTACTTGGGAATGCACGCCAAAGCCCGGCTGGGGGTGAACGAAGACAGGCGCAAAACTGACCTCATGGGCGACAACCGGCTCAAGGCACTACAGAAACTATCCACCATCGAGTTGATGCCCCGTCAGCACCTCAGCGACTTTCAAAACCGCCTGGCCGGATTGGAGAGTTGCTTCGCACTCGCAGAACAAGAGATGGCCGCCTCTCCCGTCTGCCCACACTGTAGCTACAAGCCCGGCACAGAACCACCCACCGCTCCCGTGGGTACAGTGCTGGACGACTTGGACGACGAACTGGACAAGCTGGTAGCCAACTGGACCCAGACCCTGCTGACTAACCTGGAGAACCCAACAACCCAGGACAACCTGGACCTGCTCAAACCCGAGCCCAAAAAACTGGTGAATGGTTTTATCAACAAGCGGGTCCTACCGGACGAACTTAACCAGGACTTCATCCACGCCTTGAGTGAGGTGCTGGCCGGACTCCAGAAGATACCGGTCAAGACCGCTGACTTGCGCGCAGCGCTGCTGTCTGGCGGTTCGCCAGCAACACTAGCGGAAATGAAGAAACGGTTCGAGGAATACCTGGACGCACTCACCAAAGGCAAGGAACCCGACAAGGTGCGCATCGTCCTGGAGTGAAGAGTGGAATACGAACTGACCGAACACCTGACCGAACACCCCGCTCTAACTGACCAAGTTGACACCGAAACGGAGGACTTGGTCACTGACCAAGTTGATACCGAAACGGAGGACTTAGTCACTGACCAAGCTCAGCGGCTTCAGAGTCTGACTGAGCATCAGGGGAAGATCGTAATGTTCTGCGACGTACCGCGCTCGGTAGCTGCCATGATGGACGAGCTTGGACTGACACACCGGACCTTCTTCCGACGCAATCATCTGGAGCCGTTGCTGCGGGGCGGTGTGCTCCGAATGACTCATCCTGAGCGGCCGAACCATCCTGACCAAGCCTACGTGTTGACCGAGGATGGCGCCAAGCTCAAGGTCCGGCGTGTAAACGGAGAAGCCGGGAAAGATAACGAGAATTAAGGATGACGCAAAGCAAGGCGGATCGCCAGACGAGGCGGCTTTTTCGGAACACGTCCGGACAAGATGAATTGTTCGAGAAATCCTACGAAGAGGAACTTGAAGCCCGGCGCGGCCAACCGGTTGAGTGCCTCGGAATGACGTTCGAGAACGACGAGGAGCGCCGAGAGTATTTCCTTGAGAAGCTGCGCCAGAAGCTCAAGGACCCGGAGTTTCGCCAGATCGAGGGATTCCCGATTGGCGAGGACGAGGACATTTTACGGCTGTCGGACCCGCCGTATTACACCGCTTGCCCGAATCCCTTCCTGACCGAGTTCACCGAGTGTCACGGGCGTCCGTACGATCCTGACGAGCCGTACCACCGCGAATCGTTCGCAGTGGACGTGAGTGAGGGTAAGACCGACCAACTCTACAGGGCACACAGCTACCACACCAAAGTGCCACATAGGGCAATCGTCCCGTCCATTCTGCACTACACCAAGCCGGGTGACATCGTCCTGGATGGCTTTTGCGGCTCCGGCATGACCGGCGTGGCCGCCCAATGGTGCGGAACAGCACCACTAGAGTTCCGGCAGGAAATCGAACAGCGATGGAAGGAGGAAGGACGGGAGTTGCCGGAATGGGGTGCGCGTCGTGTGATTCTCGGCGACCTCTCACCGGCTGCCACCTTCATCGCTGCCAACTACAACCTCCCGTTCGACGTGGCGACATTCAGCGAAGCTGCCGGCCATCTTCTCAAGGAGATCGACGCGGAGATTGGTTGGATGTACGAGACCCTCCACGCTGACGAGAAGACCAAGGGACGAATCAACTACACCGTGTGGAGTGAGGTGTTCTCCTGTCCAGAGTGTGCTGGAGAAATCGTCTTTGCACGGGACGTTCCTGACAAGGTGACGCAGCGAATTGAGGCCAGTTTTCTATGCCCCGGATGTGGGACAGTCGTCAATAAGAGGCGTTTGGATCGCTTGTATGCCTCTGAATACGACCCCGGGATTGGGAAGATCGTTAAGACGCCGAAACGAGTTCCCGTCTTGATCAGCTACACGGTCGGAAAAAACAAATACGAGAAAGAACTCGATTCCGATGATATTGAGCTACTCCGTCGGATCACGAACCTACATCGTCCTACTGAGTTGCCGTTGGACAGAATGATGCACTTGCCGGACGATATGGAACGCTGGGGAGATGAGTGGCGCCCAGGTGTCGCGGCATTCACTCACATCCATCACCTTTTTCTCCCTCGTGCAGGTCATGCATTGGCCGCTTTATGGAAACGCGCGACCAGGGACGATAACTCGCGGCTGCGCAACACGCTGCTCTTCTTCGTCGAGCAGGCAATTTGGGGCATGTCGGTGCTTACGCGATACGCACCAACGCATTATTCCCAGGTTAATCGTTACATGGCTGGCCGTATCCGTATGATGTCGCAACACGCAGAATGCAGTCCTTGGTATATACTCACCGGTAAGCTCAAACGGCTTACGGATGCATTCACGCCGCCACCATCAACAAGTACGATGTGCGCTGTCACGAACAGCGACTGCGCTCGATTTCTACTAGAGGATAATTGTATCGACTACGTATTTACGGATCCCCCATTCGGAGACAACCTCGCATACGGCGAACTCAACTTTATCCACGAATCGTTTCTTCATGTTTTCACTGATCGCAAATTCGAAGCCATTATCAGCGATACACAAAAGAAAACCCTTTTCGAGTACCAGCGACTGATGCAACGATGCTTCATGGAATATCATCGTGTCCTCAAGCCTGGGCGCTGGATGACTGTTGTATTTCACAATTCCAAGAACGCCGTCTGGAACGCGATACAAGAGGCTCTACTGGCTGCTGGATTCGTGGTTGCGGATGTTCGCACCCTGGATAAGAAACAGGGCACATTCAACCAAGTGGGTGCCATTGGCGCGGTCAAGCAGGATCTTGTCATTTCCGTCTACAAGCCGAACCACGGTCTGGAGGAACGGTTCAAGCTGAAGGCGGGGACCGCAGATGGCGCCTGGGACTTCGTCCGCACCCATCTGCGGCAGCTTCCCGTATTCGTCGCCAAGGACGGGCAGGCCGAGGTCATCGCCGAGCGCCAGAACTACCTGCTTTTCGACCGCATGGTGGCCTTCCACGTCCGGCGCGATGTGACCGTTCCCTTATCCGCTGCTGAGTTTTACGCCGGTCTGGAACAGCGATTTCCTCCGCGTGATGGCATGTATTTCCTACCTGACCAAGCGGCCGAGTATGACAAGAAACGCATGACGGTCAAAGAGATACTCCAACTCGATTTTTTTGTCTCTGACGAGGCGACAGCCATTCAGTGGCTCAAGCAGCAACTCACCAAGAAGCCACAGACCTTTCAGGACATCCATCCGCAGTTCCTGAAAGAGATCGGCGGCTGGTCGAAGCACGAGAAGCTGCCGGAACTGTCCGAAATGCTGGAACAGAACTTCCTGCGCTACGACGGCAATGGCGAGGTGCCCAGCCAGATTCACAGCTATCTCTCTTCGAACTTCAAGGAGCTACGCAACCGGCCCAAGGACGATCCAACACTCAAGGCCAAATCAAAGGACCGCTGGTACGTGCCCGACCCGAACAAGGCCGGCGACCTGGAGAAGCTACGCGAGCGCGCATTGCTCAAAGAGTTCGACGAGTACCTGTATTCCACGCAGAAAAAGTTGAAGGTCTTCCGCCTCGAAGCCGTCCGCTCCGGCTTCAAAAAGGCGTGGCAGGAGCGCGACTACGCCACGATCATTGCCGTAGCTCGTAAGATACCCGAAACAATCCTCCAGGAGGACCAAAAACTCCTCATGTGGTTCGCCAACGCGACAACCAGGATGGGAGATGACTCATGATTACGAAGTGGAGGGTTTTTAACTTCAAATCGATACGTAAAGAAACCGCACTGAACTTCGCTCCACTAACGATTTTCGCAGGCGCTAACAGCAGCGGTAAGAGCACCTTTCTACAGTCCATCCTGCTCGTGGCACAAACGTTGGCTCATAAGGTCACATCACGATCTGTTGTACTGAACGGCGCGTTCGCACGTCTTGGTCAATTTGACGACTTGCGTAGTGTAGATAGTGATGCAGATCAAATTGTCATCGGCTGGACAGTCCGACCGCTGCGAGATTTCCAGTCTCCTTTCTATGACGGTCGTAGCAGAGACGCACTATCATCTGTATCGTGCGAGGTCGCTTTCGACACGGAGGGTTCAGGCGCACAAAAGGAAATCTCACAAACTCAGCCCCGCTTGTCTTCATCACAGCTATCAACAACAACCCGTGACCCTGAAGAAGGCGATCAAGTTTTCTCTATAATAATCCGCCAAACAGCCGTTATGCATGATGGAGCGAAGCAGAAATGGATTAACGCATCCGACAACGAAACCTCCCGGACCAGTTTACAGTACGATGTCGCGCTTGATGAAAATTCGCTTGCCGATATCCGAGAGGAGTGGGGGTCAGCGGAGCTTGTGGGATGTCAGCCCAGGCATTTTCTTCCTGGACGCCTTTTCCTTGGCGTGGATATGGTTGTGGAAGATGCACAAACCATATTGGACATCATTACGCGGGAAAATCCTCGTGGAATTATTCTTCGTCGCCATTACGAAGATCGTGAGATCGCTGTCCCTGCTACCATTGTTGACTTCATTCTCAATCTAGCTGGTGACGCAAGCAAGGGGGCGCGGAGAATCCTATCGGAGCGCCTACAACACAGTCCTGACCTTTTTGGCTTCGACGGAGTTTCACTAGAAAAACTCATCAGAGCCCTAGTCCTGAGTGAAATCAACCCTGGCACCCGCCGAGAAATTCGACAACGGTTGGTAGAATCCGAAGAGCTTGAGCAATTGGTGATTGACTCCATGCGAGAGCACCGTAAGGAGGAACATGCAATTAGACCGTCCCCTCCTCCTCGTGCCATTGCGAGGGCAATTACGTACCTAGACAACTTTTTTTCGACAGCAATCCGATATCTTGGTCCTCTTCGTGACGAACCCAAGTCGCTCTACCCATTGTCACCGGCCTCCGATCCGTCTGATGTTGGTCTCAAGGGCGAACACACTGCCGCAGTTTTGGAGTTATACAAAAACCGACCTGTCCGATACATCCCGACCTCTGCGTTTTCTGACGCAGAGAATAATCCTCAACCAATAACACGCGCGCTGGAAACCGCCGTCGTTGATTGGCTCCAATACCTTGGCGTAGCCGAAGACGTTAAAAGCGAGGACCGGGGGAAATTTGGCCATGAGTTGACTGTCCGCATTGCCGGAACAAAACGACCACATGACTTGACCCATTTCGGGGTCGGCGTAAGTCAGGTCTTACCCATTCTGATTGCCAGCCTGCTTTCGGAACCGGACACGACGCTGGTTTTCGAGCAGCCCGAGCTACACCTGCACCCCAAGGTTCAAACCCGTCTTGCCGATTTCTTCCTATCCATAACACGCCTCGGCAAGCAATGCGTGCTCGAAACTCATAGTGAATATCTTATTAACCGCCTCAGGTTTCGGGTCGCTGCGGCAGTTGAGCCTAACCCGTGGGTGGAAGCGGTAAAAATGTACTTTGTCGAGTGTCCGCCAGAGGGATCTACTTTCCAAGAAGTAAAAATCAACGAGTACGGTGCAGTTGTCGACTGGCCGGATGGATTCTTTGACCAGAGCCAACAGGAGGCGGAGGCGATTCTTATGGCAGCGGTGAAGAAGCGCAAGAACAAAAGGAGGAGATAAATGTGCCGAGTGTGACGATAGATGCTGGAGTTTTGGCGCCGCCAACAGAAGACGGCTCAGCCGAAGATGTACGTAGATACATCAGCACACTCTTGGACTGGAAGAAGCTTCTTAAGGCATCATGGGTGGCTGTATATATGAGTGCACGGGCCTCCGATGCCCTCTCTAAAGACGAGCTGTATCCGCTTCACAAGAGTTTGAGAAATCTCTTCGCGGCCAACGGAATCGAGGAATTTGCCGTTAATGATGTCGTCACAGTAGCATATGCACTGCTCCAACTCACACCATCATTTGAGGAACGCTTTAGCATCTCGGATGTCTGGACAGATGGTCTGTTAGTTGACCCTGACATCTTAGGGCCATCGGCAGGTAGCGCACTTCGAGAGGACCTTGCTCGTTGTTTAATCTTAATCGCCATTCTTCGCCGGTACTGCGGGGATGCCATTCGTGATCATTTTCTAATTCTTCGAGATGCGCCGGGGCCGGTCGTTACTGTACAGGCCAAAATCGAAGAGATAGACCATAACCGTGACGACCCTAACGGGTTGCCCACCCCTCCTGAAATGTTCAAGGGGGATGTCCTGATTTGTGATGATTTCAGAGGATTCATTCAATGTTTGAACGAGTCCTCCATCCTCGTCAGTTCCACAGACATTTCAGGGTTGGAGATGGCAATCCGTATCGCCCTTTATAAATCGCGACTCGAGCAAGGCGACGATCCCGATTGGGATAATCTACGGGGTCTTCACATAGGTCGCCGTTTTATTGATACCGTACACGATTCATTCAGGAATCAGGGAGATTCATTTCCAGCAAGAGTTCTTCGTGCAATCGTTGAAACGCTGGACGAGAAAAATATGACGGCGACGCATGCGTTAAGGACGGGCTCCGGCGGCGGCAATCCCCAGCGAAAGCGGGCAGCAGATGGCGCTGGGGCTATGCGTCGGGACATCGATCGAGACCATCATCTTCACTACTGGTTATGCAGCGATGGGGTTGTTGAACTCGCCTCGGTCAGTTACCCGCACAACAACTTTTTGATCCCAGAATGAAGCTCAGGACTCTGGGACAGGGACTACTGACGGCGTCACGTATGTCACCTCCACTGTATACATAGCGGATGCCTTGACCCAGGATGTCTTGCTTGCGCCCATCGAAGGTCCACGACTATAGGCCGAGATTGATCCAGCAGGAAGAATGTACGTGGAACGAAGAACTCAAACGCGAAGCTCGGGCGTAGCCGGAGATAGTACCCTTCTTGTCAGCCGGGTTGAGAGAAGCGCCCATGAGTAGCTGGCGCGACCAGATTCTCAGAGAGTTCACTCCCGACGTTGCCCGGCTGACGCTGGTTGCCGACCCGGACGGGCTTCTTCTGGAAGAAGGCGTTCTTGCCGGCATACGCGAGCGGGGCTTTGAACTGCTCCCGTTCGAGGATCATATCGCCTTTCGGTATGCCTACGAATCCAGGTTCCGTTCCCGCTGGGACCAGGGTGCACAGACCGATTTGGTGGTGGTGTTGCGCTCCGCAGCCAGCGACCTCGGTTCCCTGCCCTACGACTTACTCCAAGCCGGCCGTAGCTTGTCTTTCAGTCTCGGGGAGATATTTCCCAACCTGAGCTATCCCATTTTGACAGCGTTAGATCGTGGAGAGCTTGATGCACTTTACGAAGCCCAGAAGCAACACGCTCCCGGCGTCTTGGGCGACAACGCTACCAAGGAATTCGTCCTGCGGCATGTCTTCGGCATTGCGCTGGAGCTTATCAGAAAGCCGTCCGATCTGCTGCGCGTGCTCCTTCGCCGCCACTACCAAGAGCAGCGAATTCCCGCTCTACTTGATGAACGCCTTGTCCAGCTTCTCCGCCGACGGAACGATTTTGAAGAGTGGCCGCTCGAAACGATCATCCCGGACCGGGAGGCTTTTTTTGCCTTTCTCCAGGAACGCTGGCCCATCTTTCTCGACCGGTCGGCAAAGCGGGCCGGTCTTCGCGTTCGAGAGTATAAAGGCTCCTATGGCTTCAGGCTTCCCGGTCCTTCGGATTTGCCCTTCGACCACAACGACATTCGTGTCTATATGGATAACCTGTTCCTCGAAGGACTGCTTCGAGCCGTTCCCCATCCACAAGCCGAATCGTTGTCAAAGACTTGGCTCACCAGCGGAATCCGAACGGACGAACAGGCAGACAGAACACGCCGCGTGGCTGGCCTTCTCGACGCCATAGCTGCCTCCATTCCAAAAGAGGATGCGCGGCATGACGCTTGGTTCCATTTCGCCAAGACTTGGGCCGAGCTTGTCAGTCTTGCTCTGGAATCGGATACAGCCATGTCTGAAACAACGCGTCAGAGGATGGAGGCGCTGCAAACGCAGATAGATGTTGCGCTTGTACCCTGGCTGACAAAACGCTACGCGGGATTGATCAACCTGCCGCCGGTTCCGCCGGTCATGCTCCACCACATTCCACGCTTCCTGTCCAGGCACATTACCGATGCTAAGGACCACAAAGTTGCATTCGTTCTGGTGGACGGCCTTTCGCTGGATCAGTGGATCGTCATCCGCAAGGAGCTTATGAAACAACGTCCGGGATTCCGGTTCTGTGAAAACGCGGTGTTCGCCTGGATCCCGACTATCACATCTGTTTCGCGGCAGGCGGCCTTTGCAGGAAAACCGCCCGTCTACTTTCCGAACAGCATCCACACCACTAATAAGGAGCCCGCGCTGTGGGCGCAATTCTGGGTGGACCAGGGGCTGACACAACAGGAAGTCGCATACGCCAAGGGGCTAGGTGACGGCTCCTTGGAAAACGTGGAGGAGATGATTTCCAGGTCTAAGACACGTGTCGCCGGCTTGGTCGTCGACAAAGTGGACAAGATCATGCACGGCATGGAACTTGGCGTTGCGGGGATGCACAACCAAGTCCGACAGTGGGCCGGTCAGCCGTTCATGGCAAACCTTTTCGATCTGCTTCTGAAAAATGGATTTCGAGTCTACCTGACTTCGGATCACGGAAATATCGAGGCGACCGGGTATGGCCGTCCCGCTGAGGGAGCGGTTGCGGACTTGCGCGGTGAGCGTGTTCGCATCTACTCCGATTCATTGCTGCGTGGCCGGCTCAAAAAGCGATTTCCAGACGCCCTGGAATGGCCACCAATTGGACTACCGGAAGATTACTTACCTCTACTCGCTCCCGGCCGTTCGGCGTTTGTGCGTAAGACCGAAGTCATTGTCGGTCACGGCGGTGCGTCTCTGGAGGAACTGGTCGTCCCTCTTGTGCAAATCGAAATGGGGAATACATGAACGGACGAAAAACCCAGATCGGTTTCAGCCAACGTATCCGACTTGAGTGGTTGGAACAGACAGCCAATTTGATACTGGCTGGGAACGACAAGACCGCTATCAACGATATGCTCCAAGATATATTGGAGGACAAGGTGTCCGTCGGTGGGAAATCCGTTAGGGGCAATAGAGAAAAAGTAATTACCATCCTGTTGAAGACCTGGCTCACGGTGCCTTGTGAATTAGAAACCTTACGGGACGAGGGTCTGGAAATACTCCAGGGACTCGCCCGCAAAGACAGAATTGCTGTTCACTGGGGTATGGCGCTGGCGGCCTATCCCTTTTGGGGCGCAGTCGCCGCGCACACGGGCAGACTCTTGCGGCTCCAGGGGTCAGCCGCGGCGGCGCATGTCCAGCGCCGGGTCAAGGAGGAATACGGAGAACGTGAAACCGCTTCGCGGGCGGCTCGGCGTGTGCTTCGGTCCTTCATCGATTGGGGGGTTTTGAACGAGACGCATGACAAAGGGGTCTATGCACAAGGGAAACAATACTCGGTTGAGGAACCCAGGCTTATCGCCTGGATGGTGGTAGCGTCTCTTCGTGCCCGTGCGAACGAGTCTGCCGCCATAAGAGACCTGCTGGACAGTCCGAGCCTCTTTCCATTCCGTTTGACCCACATCTCAGCCGAGCAAATGGCATCCCTCTCTCCTTGCCTGAATATCCTGCGGCACGGTCTGGATGATACCCTTGCGATGCTGCGTAAAGAAGGTCAGGCCGGCGAGAAGAGGGATTAAATGACCGCCTCCAACTGAATAATGACGTTATCCCGGTCGCGTAGAAAACCAATGCCGTTATACTGACCGTCCAGATAATTATACTGCACGGTCAAGCGAAACGGGTCGCGGATAAACGTGATTTCGGGTTGGACCAGCCAGGACCCCTGCCAGTCGTACAAAAAGATCAGCTTGGGCTCGACCCTGCCCGAGAAATAGGCGGTTGAGATCAACAGGGTCTGAATCAGTTGGTGCTGGTCGATGTTGACAAAGCTCTGATTGTCCCGGTTGGGCTCGTAAATCGGCGCGGCAAAATGCCCGAAGCCATACGAGTCCGATACCGCCGAGACCGGCGTGTCATTAAAATCCAGGATGTGCCGGCCAAAAATCTGGCTGCTGATGAGAAAGGACTCGTTCGGGTTCAGCAGGCTGATATAGCGCGTCATATCTATCCCGAGAGACCAGCGCACCACGTCGGACCGGCTGATCTTATTCCGGTAGCGCATCAGGGGACGGCCCGTTTCCGGGTCGGTGCCGACCTGTTGGAAGCCGGGAGTGAGCGCGCCCGTTAAGGCCGGCCCCAGAAGCTGGTCCGAAGCGGAATTATGAAAAAACGGCTCGGAGTGAAAATAAGCGAACTCGCTGCGGAGAATGGACGAGATGCGGGGGACGCTGAAAGTAAGTGAACCCCCGCTGATCTGTATTTTCGGATATAGCGCCTTGGCCTGAAAATGCTCAGTCAAGAAACGACCGGTGTCATCCGCCTGCACCGCGGCCTCAAAAGCGCCCTGATTGACGGGCCGGTTGGTCGGCGTGACGATGCGCAGCACGGGCGTATCCAGATAGGTGGCGTAGTGGGCCAGACTGAACATGACCTCGCCCCACACGCCAACAATACGCCCACCCCCACGCGCGTCCGCGAAATTCTTTGAGGGTTTTTTGATTTGACCGGTGACGCCCGGCGGGTTGGGCGTGGACCAGGGGGAACCGGTCGGAACCGGCGCGGCAATTTTATCGTCAAAGACCAGAAAGCCTTCGAGGTTGAGCTCGGACAGCGGCCCCACGCCGCCGAATCCATACACGACCCGTACCATATCGAGCGGAACCCGGCGCTCGTCGAGCGACACCAGAAAGCCTCCAAAACCGGCATCGAGCGGATTGATTTGGTCCAGGAGGCGAAACACATCGGTCTCGCCCCACGACAGGTTCTGGCGTCCGATCCGCAAGAAGAATGGCCCATAGGCATAGTTCACATAGGCTTCAAACAAACGATGCCGATGCCGCAGGCGTTGGCGCGGGTCGGCATGCTGACAGCCAAAGCGCCGGGGGTGCGCCCGTTTTGCTTTGGTCGGCGTGCCGCAGTCCGCAAACAGCGGATAGCGCTCCCGAAAAACCGCCGGGCCATAGTCCCACACCCCATCGTATTCCCCTCGGTAGGTCATAAAATAGTCGAGGGTATCCGCTCTCAGCAGCCGTAGGGGAGCCAAGAGCGCTTGCAACGGTGCCAGCAGCCCGGTCGTATTCCCCGCCACCAGACCGGTCAGGTCATGACTCAACTCGCCCTGAATGAACGTCCGGTTCTGGAGCATATTCCAGTCGTTATACGGCGTCTGGAGGCGCGTATTCGCCTCCGATCGCTCGACCGAAAAGGCGGTGCGGTTATAGACCCGGCCGCTGAAGCGCAGGCTTTCGTCCTGATCCAGAAAAACGGCCCAGGTCGGACCGGACGGCAAACTCAACAGCACGCCAACCAGCAGACCGACCCACAGCCATCGTTTTCTCGCGCGCATCCCAACGTCCAGTGGAATATGCATTGCCGCTGTCTTACTTCCCACGCAGCATGAGCGTCATGACCGTGAACTGACTCGGAGGGAGAGCCCGGTTGAGGAAAATCTTGGTTATCTGAAAATTGTTGGCTCGTTCAAGCTGATAGTCAATTGATGCCTGGGCGGCAATCTGCGCTACCCAGTCCTTGTTGCCCCAGGGATCGAATTCGGGATGCCGGGCGACCACCATAAAACTCCGTTTATGCTGTCCCTCGTGGTCATACGCAAAGGAAAATAAGGGCAGAGATGTCTGGACATCGATATACAGGATACGCCGGCTATACAGGGGATGAGAATTTTTCGGCGTGGCCTCAACCACCACGGCCCGGCGTAGCTCCCAGGGGTCAACCAGATACCAGTTGCCGCGCCCGCCCCAAGTCGGCGCGCTGGCCCGGATCGGCCCAGGGGCCAGGACCGTTTGCTCGCGTACATATTTCCAGTCATAGGCGTGAATATAGCCAAGGAAGCCGGAGCGGTCCTCAATCAGCACCACGCCCCGGCCGGGCGAGATGTATGGGGTATAAACAATTTTACGGGTGCGGCGCGTCTTTGGATCGTAGGCCCACTGGTCGTGCGGCAGGAAATCGTTGTCGGGCTGTACGGCCAGGATTTGATTTCCCTCGCTGTCAGACGGCGCCAGCATGCGGGTGTATTGTTTGGTGTAGACGCCCTGTTTCTCCCACTGCGGGACATTCTTTGCGCTGTCGGGACGATGCATGCCGTAGAGCGAGAAAAAGGCAAACGTCTGCGAGCGTTCCGTATTGCCATTGCTGTTGACGAGGCTATTCGTCGCCCACATTTGCGCGTCATCGCCCTGGTCGCGGTAGCGCAGATTCCAGACCGCTTTCAGCCCGGCCTGCGGGTCGTCCGCGTCGAGCACGGGAAAAGGCCGGCCAGCCACATAGTTCTGGAGTTCGCCCTCTCCGACGACCACTCCACTATGGTGTTGGAGCGTCGCATCAATAAATGCCTGTCGGAGTTGCAGGTCCGTAGTTTCCTGCACGGTGATCGAAAAGTCACCCGCCGACAGATAGGTCAGAAGCTCCGGCGGCAAGACCGCAGAGGCGACTGCGGCATTAGTGGCATCAATTTTCAGACCAGGCGGGATACCCTCCACCTGCAGCGGCCCGTCCCGGTAGGAGAAAAAATCCGCAAGAATGCGTTCCCGTCCGTTCTCTTGAGCCTGAGCAACCGGGGCAAAGGCCCCGAAAACGATACAGGACACGAACCAGCATAGGAGGAAGCCCCCTCCACGAAAAATACTTGTCACGCTGTCTCCCCTGAGAAAACCCCAGCCCAAAAAGAGTAAACGTATCCTCCAATAGATATGGGATGCTGGACACGTTTACTCTTTACGTCCCCTCCGGAGCCGGGATACTACGAGTCTTCGTTACCGAGCCTTTCTGCCTGAGAAAGCACAATTCCGCAACCGCTGCCCCTGAACGGTCGGGCCGGCTTGCATCCCTCTCCCAGTCCCGCTAAGCAGACGGGCAAGTATAATTCATAGAGGAGGGATCAGATTATGAGTGCACAGGAAATCGAAGCCGCGGCCAGGGGCTTCTTTGACGCCTTTACGCAATTGGACGTGGAAAAGGCGATTGACATGCTGTCCGAGGACCTTGAGGTAATTGATCACGTCCCCTATCGGTTTGACAGCAAAGCGGAGTTCGCCGATTTTTTGCGGGGAGCGATGGCGGGCATTGCCTCGGCCAACTCCGGCCTGCGTCAACTGTCCTGCCGAATGGTCGGAGACAGTGCCGGCGTAGCAAATGGGTATGACACCTTTACCGGGGTGGGCAAGGACGGTCAGGTCAGCACCTTAAACGGACGGACCACCCTCGTCTTCGGCAAAGAAGGCGGCCAGTGGAAAATCGTCAACGCCCATTTTTCTCCCCTGCCAACCCATTAGTTCCATAGCTCCCCTCCGAACGAGGGGAGTTTTTTTATCCCCTCCTTGGAGGGGTGCCGCGTCAGCGGTGGGGTGGGTTGCCCTCTAAGGCCATTCCTGGCGAATACGCTCCTGGTACTCAAGCCCATCCCCGCCCTGCCAGATGCCCACCGTCTGCTTGAGCACCTCTTGAAACGACGCAGCCGAGCCGCGCTGTTCCCGTATCTGAAATTCGCTGACCGCCTGGCGAATCAGCGAGGCCGTGGACACACGGCGCAACACGGCCTGCGCCGCCCCTCCGCCGGTTGACACCATGCCAACAGCCTCTGGGCCGGTGTATAGGACTATTAGAGCCAAATATTAAAATATTGTTCTACTGTGTAATACAAAGGAAAATCAAGGACTTATCAGACCATTTTGTGATACATAGGGGGGGGTCTCAGGCCAAAAGACAGGAAAATCAAGGACTTATCGAACCATTTGCGAGAAAATAGGCGCTTTTCAAACATCATCCTAAGCAAAATCAACAACTTATTGAGCCATCCATGCACGTTTTCCCAGAGCGGGGCAGCGCCGTCGTCCGAATACGAACGGGCCGACGGGTGTCGGCGTCAACGGATACGGTGATGTTTGTCATGGGCACCGCCTCACAGTTCCTGCATGAAACAGCATAGGTTCTCATGGACCGGTGGGCAACACCTCCGGTACCGTGTGGGACCGGAGGTGGGACGACCATCTAGCTTCCTTCTTGCTCCCCTCCCGAGAGGGAATGTGTTTTGCTCCCCTCCGAGCGAGGGGAGCATGGCTGGAGAAGCGGTCTAGGCGCCGCCGGCGCGCAGCACTTGACCGGGTAGGTCGCCGGTGTGCTGCTGGTCTTGGTATAAGACCTCACCGTTGACAACCGTATGCATCACTCCCTGAGCAGGGACGACCAGCCGTCGCCCACCACCGGGCAGGTCATGGCGCATCTCGGGCCGCCTGGGCGAGCCAATCGTGGTGGCATCAAAAATGGCGATATCAGCGGCCATGCCTTCAGCCAGCACGCCCCGATTGGGCACGCCAAAGAACCGGGCCGGCTCGGAGGTGATCCGCTGGACCGCCCGCTCAATCGGCATGAGCTGTTTTTCACGCACCCAGGTGCCGAGCAGGTAGGTGCAGTAACCGGCGTCGCACAGCATATCCACATGGGCGCCACCGTCCGACAGACCAATCATCGTGTTGGGATGCGTAATGAGTTCGGCGACACGATTTTCGTCCGCATTGAACAGGGCCATGACGTATTGGATGTTCAAGTTGTCCTCAATGGCTAAATCGAGGAAGGTGTCCAGCCCGTCTTTCCCCCGCTCGCGGGCCACATCGTCAACCGTTTTACCCTCGTACTGTTTGAGCGCGGGATTGCTGACTTCCTGGATATCAACCCGGTCCCACTTTCCAGGAAAGACCCGCGGCTGCTCAAACGTTTTGCGCCAGGCTTGGCGGAATTCGGGAGCGCGGTAGAGCGCGGTCTGCTCCTCTTCCGATTTGTTAAAGGCCGGGTTCCAACACTCCAGATTGGCAAAGATGAACGGATTGCGCAGGTTGACCTGCACGCTGAGCGGCCGGCAGGTGACCTGCGGGACGATCCCGCGCTGAATCAAGGACTCGGTCTGGCGGAGCGTTTCCATGCAGACATCGGGCTGGTCGTCTCGGGACAGCATGGCCAGCCAGGTCACCGGACGATTACTTTCGGTGCCCAAATGGTCAAGCAAGGCATAGTCACTTTCCGTGACTACACCCGGTTGGTCGTTCAGGGCCAGCTCAATCGAGCCCCTGCCAAGGCCTTTGAGAACACCGGCGTAGGCGGCCAGTTCGTCAAAGCTGGCCAGACGGCAGGCGAGCGGACGGCCCTGATAGCCGATATGCTGCGGACCGTTAGTGGTCGAGAAGCCAAACGCCCCGGCCTGCATGGCCTCGCGCAGGAGTGCGGCGATCTGGCTTGTTTCCTCTGGCGTGGCGGCCCGCTCCATGGATTCTTCACCCATCACGTAATGCCGAAACGGCGTCAATGGCGCCATGAAGCCGAGATTGATCCCCGAGCCACGCCTGTCAGCGGCGTCCATATATTCGGGAAACGTCTCCCAATCCCAGGTCACGCCCTGTGACAGCACGTCAAAAGGGATGGCTTCAACATTGACCAGATCCCAGGCCGCGATCTCACGCACCGCGGGTTTGCACGGAGCCAGACCCACGCCGCAGTTGCCCATGATGACACTGGTCACACCGTGCCAGGACGACGGTGAGATGACCGGGTCCCAACAGATCTGGGCATCATAGTGGGTGTGGTGGTCGATAAAGCCGGGGGTGACGGTCAGATCGGACGCATCAATGACCTTTTTTGCGCCTTCGGTGATCTTCCCAATTTCGGCGATCTTCCCCTGGGCAACCGCGATATCGGCCCGGACCGGCGGTGCGCCGCTCCCATCAACCACCGTACCGTTCTTAATCAATAGTTCGTAGGACATCTCTTTCCCCTCCCTGTATAGTCCCGAATTTTTGACGTGCCGTATCCCTATCCTGTTCCCTCGTGCAGGGTCAAGCGTTTGCCGTAGGCTCGTATCTTGAAGATTGAAGGAAGAGAAATGACCCCAGCGCGCGTTGACAGCGTTTCTTTCCTGATTAAAGTTAAGGCTGGCTTTCCGATATACGAAGATGGTCTCTGAGGCTGATCCGAATCGTGACGATCCTCAGCAGCAGAGCGTAATCCTGACAGGAGTACTGGAATGAAAAAGGAAGAGCGCACAGGCATAGATGTTGGCGTTAGGGGAAGCGCCGAAAACTATGCGGACAATGTAAAGTTTGGAGCCGAGCGTGGACATGGTTTTGCCGCAGAGCAAGCGAACCACCTAAAGGACGTTGGGGCAGGAAAGGATGCAAAGCTTATTGGGGACGATAATGCAAAGAATGGCGCGGACCGTCTTGTTGATGGCGTGAAGATTCAGACCAAATACTGCAAAACAGGCTCCAAATGTATTAGCGAATGTTTCGAGAACAGCACGTTTCGGTATTTGAATTCAGACGGGACGCCAATGCAAATCGAAGTCCCGTCTGACAAGTACGATTCTGCTGTACAGGCAATGGAGAATAGAATCAGGAACGGGCAAATACCCGGTGTTTCTGACTCAGGAAAGGCCAAGGAGATTGTAAGAAGAGGCGCTTTCACTTACGAGCAGGCGAGAAACATTGCAAGGTTCGGTACCATTGATAGCCTCAAGTTTGATGCCCGTAATGGTATCAAGCTTGCAGGAACATCAATGGGTATATCCGCAGCGTTGTCTTTTGCTGTCGCCGTTTGGAACGGAGAAGATTGGGAGAAGGCACTGAAAGGAGCATGTCATACTGGCCTGAAAGTAGGAGGTATAGCTTGGGTGAGCAGTGTTGTAGCGGCCCAGCTAGGAAGAACTGGCGTTGAACAAAGTCTGCGGGGCGCGACAAATTGGGTTGTTAAAGGGATGGGTCCCAAAGCGGCTTCTTGGCTCGCAAGCGGATTGCGGTCAGGAAACTCAATTTATGGTGCCGCGGCGGCGAACCACGTCAGCAAATTACTTCGAGGAAACATTGTCACTGGAATAGCGACAACATTGGTTATCTCATCCGCTGATTTCGTCCGTCTCTTCAGAGGGAGAGTATCGGGCGCTCAAGTATTCAAGAACGTTACTACAACGCTCGTAGGTGTAGCAGGTGGGACTGGTGGCTGGATGGCTGGGGCAGCAGCCGGAGCGGTAGTCGGGTCCGCGGTCCCTGTTGTAGGTACTGCCATTGGAGGAATTGCAGGAGGTTTACTAGGGGCCTTTACCGGCGGAACTGTGGCGTCAAAGGCCGCGAAGACTATTCTGGATGAATTTATAGAAGATGACGCCAGGGAAATGTTGACTCTAGTAGAGAAGGTTTTTGGTGAACTGGCGTCGGACTATTTGCTCAACAAAGATGAGGCAAAAAAAGTAATTCAGAGCTTTCGGGAAAGAGACCTGCCCGATACGCTACGAAAGATGTACGCAGACACGAACCGAGAGGATTTTGCCAGACGTTTGTTGGAACCTTCGATGGAAAAACAAGCCAAGAACAGAAAACTCGTCTTACTTCCTTCAGATGAAGAAGTTCTACAAAAGACCGGACAAGTAATAGAAGAGATGATCCCGGCTGCAAGCTAACGAGGGCAATCACGGACATGCGTATCGAGTGGCCTGGAAATAGATGTATCATTTGCCTGAAAGAAGCCCCTCTATCCAGGGAACATCTTATTCCAAAGGCACTAGGTGGAATATTCACCTGTTCATTCCTCTGCAAGGAATGCAATTCGGCTCTCGGTGCTCGGGTCGATATAGAAGTAAAAAAAGATCCACGAATCCGTTTCGCCGTAGATAATCTTGAATCTGATATATCGAAGCTTGCTTATAAATTCAGGGAAGGACAGAATGTCCTCCTTCATGGGTCGAGTTGGACCGAACCGGGGAAGGTTCATAAAGGAATTCCACAAGTCACGTCACGGAAAACGGAAGACGGTGCACTGATTCAATCGCCCGATGAGAGCTATAAGTCGAATGAGAAGATTCTACGGAAAAATGGTATTAACGAGGATACTATTCAAGAAGGGCTAAGACGCCTTTATGAAGCTAAAGAAAATGAGATAGTGGAACTGGCTCCAGGCAGAATAGCGGTCAAACGGAGAGTGGAACAGGTCGAACCCGATCCCCGCGGTAGCAAGCTGTTGACCCCATTGTTTCCACTCAAAATTGGCTATGAATTTCTTGCGCTCCTCCTAGGCACTGCGATTTACAAGCAAGATCCGGCGCTGGATAGGCTTCGAGTTGCTCTACGACAGGGCCTCGAAAACCATCCATCTTTTCACGTGGAATCACTAAATGCGTCAGAATACAAACCATTCCATGGGATCGGCTTCGTGGGAAACAATCCTCACGCTGTTGTCTTGATCAGGCTGTTTGGCTGGCTCGCATTCCGTGTCCATTTTCATAGGCTTACAATTAACCATCCTTCCATCAGCTATTTGCACCGGCTGGACACCAACCAAGAGGATATCCAAGCTACCAATCAATCGGCAGACACGCCCCGACAAAGCGGTTAGCCCGACTGCTGAGATGAACGCCATATGACCAGGATTCAGAGAATCCGACAAAAAATTCTCGATCGGGCCTATTATCTCTCTTCCCATGCAGAAGCTGAAATATTGGATGATAGATTAGAGCGAAGAGATATTGAGAACGCGATACTCAAGGGACGGATTCAGAGAAAACTATCGGAGGATATCCGGGGTGTCCGATATCGGATAGAAGGACCGACAGAAGATGGGCGGGTGATTCATGTCATATGTCGCTTTCAAGAGAATGCATTCCTCATCATCGTCACTGCCTATGCCCTGACGGAGGAGCTATGATTTGCGAGTTCTGTAGAGGAAAGACAAGAAGGAAGAAAGTCAGGCGTCAACATTGGCTCCGAGGCAAACTCTATATTGTCGAAAATGTTCCCGCGGAGGTCTGCTCGGAGTGTGGAGAGCGCTATTTTCTGGCTGCGACTCTTGATGAGGTTGACCAGCATATTTCAACCGAACACGAGGTCAAAGAACACCTTGATGTTGAGGTTGTCAGCTTATAGGGGTCCTCAGGTTACACCCCGCCGCCGTTCCATCCCATAATGTTTTCTCTGTTCACCGTACGGTGAAGGACCTTGAGAGCAATGACAGCCACGAGCGCAGTCTCCCAAGAAGTCGAAGTCAAACTCCTCACCGAGGATGTGACGGTCTTCGATCAAATCGCGGCCCGCTCTCAGCTCGGCCCTTTTCGTCTTGAGCGTCGCCCAACCTTACAGTTACAGACAACGTATCTGGATACGACCGACTTCTTCATCACCCGACATGCGCTGGCCCTGCGTCTTCGGCGCATCGGGGACGACGGCTGGGAAGTTTCAACCAAGGGACAGGGACAGGTCAGAGGGACTATTCACGCGCGCCCGGAACGGACGGTGGTGCTGCCCGGTGCGCCGACCTTTCCCTTCGTGCCACCAGAAGAATTAGCCGACGGTTTGCCAACTGTCGCGAGCGGCCAGACACTGGCCCCGATTCTGATTTCCGAGGTGGAGCGACAACGCTTGGCCATCAAGCGGAGCGCCGAGCCCCAAGAAGTCGCTCTGGCAGAAATGGCGCTCGATACGGCGCGCTATCGTGACCCGAAAGCGCCTGAGCGCGCCTTGGCCACGTTTTACGAAGTCGAAGTCGAGCTGGAGGCCGGCACGCAGAAGGAGCTGAGACGGATCAGCCGTTTTCTCCAGGAGCGTTTTCCCTTACACCCGTCACGCGATAATAAGCTGCATCGCGGCCTCGCCCTCTTATACGGGCCAGGGGTGTGGAAAGTCCCCTACGCGAGCCCGCTACAGTCAGGCGTGTGAGGCTCGTGAACCGTCTTTCCAAGGTTATTCCGTTTTACGACCACGGGGCGACTGTGGCGACAAAATCCGTAAAGGTCGTATGGACCTCCGCGCGCAGTTGCTCCTGCTGATTTTCGAATGTCTGCGTCAACAGGTCAATTGCTCGATCAGTCCGGTGCCTCTGGCCGGGCGAGCCCGGTACTGCGCGGACGATGTCCCATAGCATCTGCCGCTGGACATCGAGGTCGTTGAGCTCGCCCAAGACATCCTGGAGGGTACGCAGACGCCGAATCGGTTCAGCCGTCATCTCCTCGGGGAAAGCGCTGGCAAAAAACTCAAACATATAACGGAGTTTCTTACAGGCGATACGCAGTCTGTGCAGTTGCTCGGGGGTGCTGTCCTTGAGAGTGTCAGGTGGTGTGGAGGTGAGCATCCGCTGGCACTGCTGGCGGATGGATTTTCGGACCAGCTTTGCCAGCTTGTGGCCAGCCTGCGGTCCCCTGGCTTTCGTATCCGTTGCCGCGCTTTCCCAGCGCTCAAGAATGGTCTCATACTGCTGGGTGGTCAGCGCCTCCACCAGGCGGTAATGGGTGGCGTAGCGTTCATGCCGAACGGCGCGAAAGAGCGGTCCCATATCCGGACGCAGTTCCGGCGGAAGCGCGTCCAGATAGTCCGCCTGCTGGAGCAGCAACACGTCCAGGTCTCGCAGGTGGTTGGTCAGACTGCCCAGAAAAGACAGCTCCGTGCGCAGTTGTTTGGTCAGGCGCACCGGAAGCACCTTGGGCAGTTGGCCGAGCAAGGACCGGGCGCGCCGAACGGCCACACGAAAGTCGTGCAAAAACTCGGTATCAATATCGTGGAGGATACCCGTTCTGTTCTGTCTGACGATGTCGAGCAGAAAGGCCAGAATCGTACGTACTGCGCTATCCGCCCGCATATCAGGCTCGAATGCGAAGGCGAGCTTCGCAGAATACGCCCTGGCCTGCTGTACTGTGTACAGGGTTGCCAGCGGACCGCTCGGGGAAACCGGAGTCAGACCCAAGGAGTCCAACCATACGCACAGCTCACCCGCCGACTCGGCATAAGCCGAGACCTCGACCTGGGTCGGAAACGGGACGAGCCCTCCGTAGTCTTTGGCGGCGCGCTCTTCAAAGACAATATGCGCCACCGGTCGATGGGAGGCCGTCCGCTCCGCCAGCGCAAAATACGCGGCATGTACGACCGCCCGCTCCATAAGCGCACGGATTGAGACCAGCGACAGGAGTTGCGCTTTGAGAGGACTCTCTTCCCACTCGCCGACACAGGGCGGAAGCGCCAGACAGGGCGTGCGTTCAGTGACCGGACGGTTGTCCAGCGACCAGAGCGCAACCGTATCGTGCGCCTGACACAAGGCCCGCTCACGGCGGAACAGACGCCAGTCAAAGGTATCGAAATAGCTTCGCGTCTGGGTTCCTAAAGAAGCGACCTCAACGGAAAAACGCGCCTGCACCTGACGCAGGAACTGGTCCTGGGTTATGCTCCCTGGCAAGGTATAACGGGTCCGCATACCCATGTCCGACTCTTCCGTGTTATGAGACAGACTCCTGACCATTCCCGTAGTATAGAGACCTGTCAGGACTAATAAAGGTAGCCCTAGAAATGAACGCGCAGCCCGGCAGCTATGCCCTTCTCTTGCAAGCCGACCGGCGGCGGATAGTCCGGATTGGGCGGCTGGGCCAACTCGCCGTTGAGCCGGGCTGCTATGTCTATGTTGGCAGCGCCCTGGGATCGGGAGGGGTGCGGGCGCGGGTCGGCCATCACGTCCGGCTGGCGGCTCGTCCGCACTGGCATATCGATTATCTCCGCCGGGCAGCCGCGCTTCGACACGTCTGGTATTCCTACGACTCCGTTCGTCGGGAACATGCCTGGGCGGATCTTTTCGCACATATGCGGGGCGCATCGACTCCTCTGCCCGGCTTTGGTGCATCCGACTGCGCGTGTCTGGCCCATCTGTACTTCTTCTCGCGCCAGCCCAGGCCGGACACCTTTCGGCGGCGGCTGCGGGCCGCTATTCCGAATCATGGTCGAGTGGATCGGGTAAGGGTGAAGGGAATAACGCGTCTTGTCTTCCCTGGCTGAGCTGCTCTATAGGTGTATATAGTCCTGGGCCTCATCAGAGAGAAGAAATCAAGTAAGGAGGGGAACAATGCCAGTCGCACGCGAACAGTTTGCCACCCAACTCCAGGAAATGGTCGCCCACCGTCGTGCCTTTTGGGATCACCCGTGGGTGTTGAAATTTCGGCGCTCGGCGCTGAGCAAAGAGCAGGTCCGGCACTGGATCGAGCAGCAGTTCTACCTGACCGGCAGAGTGCACGACCTGATCGGCCCGCTGTACGTCAACTGCGAAGACGCTGCCGTACGGGCGCATATTCTCGAAAATCTACTGGAAGAAGAAACCGGCCAAATCTCCAATAGCGCCCCCCACCCGGAACTGTATATTCGTCTCGGAACGGCCCTCGGCAGCAGTCGGGAGACCATGCAGCATATTCGCCCCTTACCTGAGACGGTTGCGCTCCGCACGTGGTGGATTTGGGTTGTGGCCCATCGTCCCTTTGTTGAGGGACTAGCCGCCGTCAGCGTTGCGGGTGAAGCCCAAGTTCCGGGTGCCGGCGATGAGTTTTCCCGTATCCTGGAAAAAGACTATGGTCTGACCCACGGGGAAACCGCCTTTTGGTGGGTGCATGAGGAAGCGGATAAGGATCATGGCGGAGGAGCGGTCGAGCTCGTTTCCAAGCTGGCCCAAACCGATGAGGAACAGCAACATGTTCGGGACGCAGTCGATCATACCCTCGAACTGCTGTGGCGCTTTTTTGATGGCTTGGAGTTAGCCTACGGCGAACAGCGCCGGGCGGCCTGACCTCTCGTCGTTGCTACACTGAACGGAAGTAATGACTGTGCCGACCTTCTCGTCGTCCCCGAATCCAATGATTTTCGAGAGGCTGGCTGAACCGCTATTATAGGAAACAAACAGCACATCAGGAAGCGTTTTATCGTACAGCGCGTTGACGACGGACAAACTCTCTAATGGCCTCAGCCGCGTGCATATCTCAGGGGTACCAGTACCCAATCGCAATCCTATCTTGTCGTTGCCATCATGTCGCCCGCCAAATTCGCTGATATTTTCTTACTGGACCACGCTGCGGGTTTACCTTGCCGTCCTTTCTCTCCTTCTCCGTCAGCGTTATTCCCACGCTGTCGGTTTTCCAGGCCTTTTCCGCGATTTTGTTCATCCACAGCATCTCCTCCCGTCCGAGTCTATCGCCGTTCGTCGTTTGCGTCGCCGCATTCAGTTCGATCCTGCGCCATCCGCCTTTTCCCTCAAGCAGCTTCGTGTACGTCTTCGATCTGTAGCCGCTGATCATGATCATGCATTTGCAGAGGAGCGCCTGGCTAAGTAGTCGCTCGTGGAAGTCCCGCCCACGGGCTTCAATGTTATATCCGGCTCCTCTGTTGGCCAGATAAGGCGGGTCAATGTAGATCAATGTCGCCGGTTTGTTCGAGTACTCCGCTAGCAGTTCGATGCCGTCCCTGTTTTCTATACGAATTTGTCGCAGTCGGCTCGTCACTGCTTTCAGCCTTTCCGGGTAGTTGTACCACCTGTTGACTCGGGCTTCTCGGGCCCCCCTTGTGTACGTATCAGACACGGAGAATCCTCCGCGCTTCCCTGCCATGACACCGTTCACCGACATCATCGCTTGGACGAGGAATTTCCTTGCGCGCTCGAGATCGCTGTCTTCATCCCAACCCTGTCGCGCTCTCGTCAGTTCTGTTCGGGCGTATGGCGTCAGTTCGATGAGCCTGACCAACTCATCTCCATTATCTCTCATCTGCCGGAACGTATTTACGATATTCTCATCGAGATCGTTGGCGATCTCGATCATAGCTGGCTTCTTTGCCATCGTGACCGCGAGAGCGCCACCGAACAGCTCCACCCAGCAGTGGTGTGGCGGCAAGTATTTGAGGATGCTATTCGCCAGTCTCTGCTTCGATCCGTAATACCCAAATGCACCTTTCGGCCACTGGGTTGAGTCATGGGCCTGGACGCTTCTGACCAAGTCGTTCTCATTCTTTTTGTCACCGACACGTTGTTCCTCAGCCATGTCGGACCACCCTGCTTACGCTCCAGTCTCCTTCTCTGATTGACCATCTGTCCTTGTCCAGCAATCCCGTCACAGGATTCTGGATCACTTCCATTTTCTCAACTGCCGGTTTCCCCTCTATGACGGGAACCAAGTAAAGGAAGTAGGCTTCCTTGTTCTCGGACGCTACCCGGATCTCGTTCCTGGTCAGCGTGAACGCCCATTCCCTTGGGCTCACCGCTTTCACTTCGATCATGCGAAAGCGAAGCTGGTCTGTCTCTTCCTCTCTCCGAGTGCTTGCGATGTCGAACCCCGCGGCCGTATTTTCCAAGGCGATGTGGACAACAGTCGCCGCGTCCCGGTGGCCTACAAGCTCGCGCTCGTATTCGTACACTTGCAATTCTGCGGCAAGTCCTATTTCCGCCTGGTCCTTAACCACCTTGTCTAGCTCATCGGGTGTTGTTCCATGGGCGTATAGAGCTCTAACGAATTCGCTGTGGAACCAGTTGTTGATGGTGTACGTTCCATTCTCGTGGTCTAGCCGCATTGCACCGGCCTCTAGGAGCAGGTTCCGTGCCGCGTAGTGCTTCCCTCTCAGATTCTCTGACTCTAGCCATGCTTGCCCACCTTCCTGCCTAAATGCCTTGAGTACTCCCCTGATCTCTTTGCCGTATGTCGTCGCCGAAGCAACACCGAGTTTTGTTATGTATTCGATGAATGTCCGATGTCCTGCGCGCAATGCCTCCTGTATACCGTCCAGGCCATCGGCACGACGGATCTCTCGCTCTCTTTCCGTTAATGCGCGCATTCCTTCCATGAACTTGAGCGTTTCCTCGAAACCGCGTGCCCGTTCACTAAATCTGCGCTCAAGCAACTCCCTCTCTACCGTTGCACTGTCCGCCATCAGTTCGACTAACACCTGTGCGGACTCCAAACTGACTCCTTCCATTGCGGATTTGTTCTTTTCAGCCGATGAAACCATCCTCGTCGATCCCTAGTTCTTTCAGCTCACTCAGAGCGAGCGGGAAATCTTGGTCGATGATGTCGGCCATCCGCTTTGCCTTCTCCATCAGGTTCCTAAGTATTTCGTGCTCGAAGGTGTCCGCGTATTGAAGGAACCGATAGTATGAGACCTTTTTTTCGGATCCGCCCACACGGTGGATGCGGTCTAGTGACTGCAAGTATTCCGCACAGTTGTACGAGAGGTCGTAGTAGATCGCATTCGAGCATGTCTTGTGCAGAGACACGGATTCGGCACACGCCGCTGGGTTTGCAATCAGGACGTCTAATCCCGACCTGCTGTCCTTGAACGTCTCGATTATGGTTTCTCGACTGTCTTCGTCCATACCATCTTCCATAGGGGTACCACCGTATACAACCTTGCTTTCCAAGCTCGCTTTCTCGCACTCTTCCTTGATCTTGTGCAGTGTCCCTACGAAGTTTGCCCACACCACTACCTTCTTACCCTGGTTGCGCAGTTTCTGGACCTCTTGAAGGAGCCTTTGTATCTTCGCCGGTGTCTCGATCTTGTCATAGTTCAGGATCTTCTCGTTCAGTTGGTCATTCTGCGGATCAATCAACAGCTCGTTGTAACCACTGATTGCGGACAGCAGCAGGGCGGCGTACGATGTCGCTTGGCGACGCCGGATTTGGCGCCCTCGTTTCAACTTGATGATTGTGTCTAGATCTCGATCGCTGGCCTTCTGCTCTAGCTCCCCGATCCGCTTCTGAATGCACTCGTAGAGCTCGCGCTCGATGGGGTTCATGTTCACCTGTATCGGCGGGAGGAAGACCGGCGCCGACAAATTCAGCTCGCGCTTCCGCACTCTGTAGTACAAGCCGTCAATTTTCGGTTCTAGGAGCGCTCGCGCTTTGTCGTGTTCGCCCGACTCTGATGCGTGTCTGATCTTCCTTCTCGTGCTTGGACGAAAAATCCCGCTGTTTGGATACAGGACATCGAACTGGTTGATTCCATCAGCGTAGCTCTTTGGGAACGGTGTCCCTGTCAAAACGCACCGTTTGCGAGCGTTTCTACTCGTTTCGGCAACAGCGTTTGCCCATACGCCTTCGTCTTGTTTCATGTAGTGCGCTTCGTCAATGACGAAGAATACACGGTTTGTGCGGCTTTCCAGCAAGTGTTGCACTTGCTGCTTGTCCCTCGACAAGGTTTGGTACGTTGTCAGGTATAGCTCTACTTCGTCACCGGATTTGGGGTAGTACCTCTGACGTCGTTCTCTTACGTCTCCTCCTGCCATTATCTCGACTGTTGCTTGCCTTCCTAGTGTCAGCTCGAATTCGGTACGCCACGGCATGAAACAGGACCGTGGCCCAACCACAAATAGCGAATTTACGACCCCTTTCACACGTAGAAATTCGTATACCGCCAATACGACTGAGGTCTTGCCCGCTCCGGGCACCGAGAAGTTTGCTCCGTGCGCCACATTAACCAAGTGAAGGGCAGCCTTTACTTGATGGGGTAGCAGCCGCCTTCTCAAAGCGCTTGCCAAGAATTTCAAAAACTCACTCGTTCCTAACTGCTTGAGGTCTCCTCCCTTGATCGCCCCGCCCTGCTTCCGACTGTCCTCCAATTGGTCGTGTGCCTTGTCCCTACGTCTGACAACTTCGTCCGTCGCGGCGTCCAGCTCGATCTGAGCTCTTGTGCCTCTCAAGAGGTCTAGCACGGACAGGACTAGATCCTCCTGTTCGGCGTGTTTTGCGGTCAAACCGTTGTCCGTTCGTGAGAACCCCTGGAGTCTTAGGCTAGACTTGGTTGCCGGAGTAAGTTCTCCGTCCTTGTCGACTATTCGAACGCAATCAGGGGTGGTTTCCAACCTTACGCCCATGCTTTACCGTCCGGTTTTAACATCTCCAATCTATCGGCCGTTTTTTGACCGCTTGTAGATCTCTTTCTTCAGTTCCTCGCTCCTTGTCTTAATCTGATTAATTCGCTTCAACGCCTCTGGGAGATCGTCATAGTCTATATTATCGACGACCATATTTTCATGGTTCAACTTCTTCAGCGCCTCCGACAAGAGTGTGATAGGGGCATTTTTCTCTTTACTCGAATCGCTCGCTTCTCGCGCTCTGATGAGGTTCTTAGTTATCGTCGGCCTATACTTGCTTTTCCATCTCTCATCTATGACGTCCAGTGGAAGCGGTTCTCCCTTGTCATTAGTGCGCTCTTCTTGCGGCAGTCGGTGTTCGATGTTTCTGCTTATCTCCAGCAGGTGCGTCTTCCCGTGCTCCGTGTACTTCGGTAGTGTCCGCATTACGTCGTGCAGCTTCCCAAAGGTTGGTATGACGCGCAGCCGGATCACTGAGCATGCCGCTTGCATAACCTCTCCGGCTTCTTTCTCGTCGATCCCCATTTTCTGGAGTCCGTGGTCGGTCTTGGCCGGTATCCAGAAAGATTGCGAGAGATCCACAAAAGCCTGCCATCGTCCTTCTGGATCCCCCAATCCTTTCGATACCGCGGAGTATTCCCCCGGTCTCTCGATTGCTTCTAGATATTCTTCCACACAGTCGAGCGGCTCCAGCAGGTCTCTCCTTCTTTTTTTTACCGCCTTGTTGAACTCTGCAACTCCCATGAGCTTGTATTGGGGATCGTCCCGCATTTGTTGTTCGAGCGTATAACCGCTGTTCTCTTTGTCCCTGATGGAGAGTGCCGCATCGAAACCATAGTACTCTGCTTTGCCCTCTGTCTGTAGTTGGTACCGGTTCTCGATCTGCTCGATTTTCTTGAGCGTCGGGGGGCCGCCTTCATCATTCTTTCCAGGCAGGATTACGACTTTCATCGTCTGAAACTTGTCGTCCGCTGGAAATTCTTCCCTCAACTCGCAGAGCACCACTTTTCTCCTGTTCCCGTTTATCAAGAAGCCGTCGGCTGTGATGATACCCGGTTCTCGTTGGCCCTCTGCGCGGATCAGTTGCTTGAGTTCCGCCGTTTTTTCGGGATCTTTCTCACGGAGGAACTTCCGCAGCACAGACTGTGCTTCACTATCTGCCCGGTCAAGTAAGCCAATCACTCGTTCGTGGGTTTTCACAGATGAACTGATTCGACCGTTCTCCTTCCGGAATCGCAGCAGATCGAGCGGAACTTTGTACACAGTCTCTTTCCGGTTTTCAGCTATACCGTCTCTGAAGTCGATCCGCGTGCTTTCGGCTGGTGACGCCTTGACCTTTTTTCTCTGTATCTCTTGCGCGAAATCGTCAATGATTTTGCGTGTCTTATCTTGTGTCATTGCCATCTCCAGTGCACCGTTTGCTTGCGGCCCCTATGCCCACCCCGATAGCATAGCGGTTTCGCCATGTTGACGTAAGACTGCGTTCGTCGGGAACATGCCTGGGCGGATATTTTTGCACATATGCGGGGCGCATCGATTCCTCTGCCCGGCTTTGGTGCGTCCGACTGTGCGTGTCTGGCCCATCTGTACTTCTTCTCGCGCCAGCCCAGGCCGGACACCTTTCAGCGGCGACTGCGGGCCGCTATTCCGCAGCATAGCCGAGTCGAACGGCTGGCCGCGAAAGGAACAGCGCGTCTTGTTTGACAAGACCGGACTGGTCTATAGAGGAGCGGGGATAAAGGATAGCCATCATGGGAGCACGCACCGGAGCAGAGTTTACTGCGGGCCTGCGCGACCAGCGTGAGGTCTGGCTGGGCAACGAGCGCGTCGAAGATGTGACCACCCATCCGGCCTTTCGCGCCGCGGTCGAGAGCATTGCCCAGTTATATGACATGCAGCACGATCCGGCCTATCGAGACACGTTGTGCTACCCCTCGCCGACGAGCGGCAATCCGGTCGGGCTGTCGTTTCTGATCCCGCGCACGCGGGACGACCTGGTGCGGCGGCGAACCATGAGCAAGGTCTGGGCGGACGCGACCTGCGGCATGATGGGCCGCAGTGCGGACTTTCTCAATGCCATGGTCACCGCCTGGGCGGCCAAGGCCGACTATTTTGCCCGGCAGAGTCCGGAGTGCAGGAAACGCGTCCTGGACTATTATGAGTACTGTCGCGAGAACGACCTGTTTCTCACTCATACCCTGATCGATCCGCAGGTGGACCGCTCCAAGAACCGAGCCGAGCAGGATGACCCCTATCAGTGTCTCGGTGTTGTCGACGAGACGGCTGAGGGGCTGGTGATTCGAGGCGCGAAAATGATAGCCACGGCCGTGCCGTTCGCCGATGAGATTCTGGCCTGGCCCTTTCCGCCGACGCTGACCGCAGCAGAGTCGGCCTACGCCATTGTCTTTATCATACCGGTTGCCTCGCCGGGGCTGAAGATTCTGTGTCGAGAGTCCTTTACCCGACTCGGTGCGGTAGAAGATCATCCGCTGAGCGCCCGCTTTGACGAGATGGACGCGGTCGCGGTTTTTGATGATGTGCTTGTCCCCTGGCAGCGCGTTTTTCTGCACAAGGATGTCAATCTGGTCGGCCAGATGTATACCGGCACCCGCATTCGAGAATGGACGGCCCACCAGACCAATACGCGGCTGCTGTCCAAGCTCGAGTTTGTCTACGGCACGCTCAGTCTCATGGCTGAAGCCATCGGGGTCCAGGACAAACCCGTTGTCCAGGAAACCCTGGGTGAAGCGGCCAGCTATGTGGAAATCATCAAATCCATTCTGCTGGCGGCGGAACACGAGGCTGAAATTGACTCGTCCAACGGGGCGATCTACCCGGCCCTGGCACCCCTCCAGGTCGGACGGGCCTGGGGACCGCGCATCTACCCGCGCTTGATGGCCATGCTGCGTCGGATTGGCGCGGGTGGGCTGATGCAGTTGCCGGCGACATTCTCGGCCTTTGACGGGCCGACCGGTCCGGACCTGGAAAAATACTATCGCGGCGCCCGCATCCCGGCCCAGGACAAGGTCCGGCTCTTTAAGCTGGCCTGGGACTTGGTTGGCTCCGATTTTGGCTCACGGCACGAGCTGTACGAAATGTTCTACGCCGGCGACCCGAGTATGATTACGGCCAGCCTGCATCGGGATTTCGACACCGCGCGGTGTACGGATCGAGTCAAGGCGTTCCTGGGAATGGAGAAATAAGGTTCTGAACTGATGATTCATACATCGATTTTCAGAGGCGTATGGCGTGCCAGCGCCTCGAAGTCGATATCCTTATGAAGGACGGGCACATCGACACGAATAGCAATCGCCCCGATGAGGCAGTCAATGAGCTTGCGAACGGTCTCCCCTTCTTGCCGACAACATCGATAAAGAACGGCTGCCTCGTCGTAGTCCCTTGAGATCGTCGGAATGAAGACCGCGCGTGCAAGCAACCGGCGAAGGCTGTGTAGATGCCGCTCATTCCGTGCGCCGGCGAGCACTTCCATCCGGATCGCATCACAGATCGCGATTTCGCTTTCGAGCAGTGCCTCGACTCGATTGCAGACAGGTGAGCCGGTGTCTCGAAGGAACTCGACCCAGGCGGACGTATCTATCAGAATCACGTTGAGCGACCAGACCGCATTTCGTCGAGGTCTCCATCCCAACCCGACCCGCGAAGCTGTTTGGCTTCATCAACGTCAAGGGGCTCCGCTGCAAGTACGCGAAGCGCCAGATTGATCGCCTCGCGCTTCGAGGTCAGGCGGTAACGACGCATGATTTCGGCGCAGGCCTCATCGTCGATATTTACATTCGTGCGTGACATACACCTGACATACACCACTGGCGAAAGGGAGCCAAGGGTTTGCTTCAGACGGGGAGGCCCTAGACCGGTATCGCCAGCAACTCGCTCAGGTGCTGATCGATCTGTTTCAGATAGTCCGGCTCGATACCAAACAGCCCGAGGTGGCCGTAGATGCTGTGAAGCACCCGGAACTCGCTGTTCGGAATGAGCCTCTGTTCGGCCTCACAATCGCGCGGCGGGAAAAACATGTCTTCGTCAATCGGCATGACAAATACTTTTGCCCGAATGCGCTCAAGCGCCTGCTTCAGGTCGCCGCCGGTATGCCGACTGACATCCCCCCGCTGCCATTTCCAGGCCATGCACAGCAAATTGTTCGGGTCCATGGGCAGAAAATAGTTTTCAACAAACCCAACCACAAAATCTTCAGTGGAAGAGAAGCCCAGCTCTCGCCAGGGTTCCTGCTTGAACAGCTCGGTACAGAAACCCATCACGGACCACAGGCGGGCCTGGCGGCGTAATCCGACCTGGACCGCGTGCGGGTCGGTATACCAGCCGTTATTCCAGGCCGGGTCCGAGGTGATGGCCTCGTTCAGGGTCTCAACGTACAGAAAGTCGTGCGGCGTGTTCTTGGCCGTGCCGGCCAGCGGGGCCGCGCGCTTGACCATGTCGGGATAGCCCACCGCCCACTCATAGGTCTGCTGGGCGCCCATGGAACCGCCACACACCAGTTCCAGGCGTTCAAGGCCAAACCGTTCGGTCACCAGCTTATGCTGGGCGCGGACGTCGTCACCGATCCTGATGCGAGGGAAACGCGCCATATTAAACGGGGCGGGCGTATTGGACGGCGAACTCGACAGACCGTTGCCGAGCTGGTTGGCGATAATGACAAAATACTTGCCCGGGTCGATGGCCCGGCCTTTGCCCACGTGGACGTCGGCCATGATCTTGCTGGTTCCCGAGTACCAGGTCGGCAGGAGGATGGCATTGTCCTTTTGGGCGCTCAGCGTCCCCTGGGTGGTATAGGCGAGCTTGCCGTCGTGCAGCGCCCCGCCTTCTTCCAGGGGAAAATTGCCGAGATCGAACAGCTCAAACGGCCCGTGGTTCTCGTGCGAGTAATAGTCGTTGAATACGCTGGCCATGGCTGCGTCTCCTTGTCTGCTGAGCGTGTGCTGTTTGAATCAGCCGTCAGGTTGGGGTATAGCTGATTCGGACGGAAAGCCCAAGAGAAACAAAGCGAGTACCATGCCACCCGACGCACCCACAGACGGTCTGAACGCAGAACTCGACGCCATAGAATACTACTTCGAGCAGGGTGTCACCGACGGTCTGCCCGTTGTTCCACCAACGGAAGAGCGGATGCAATCCATGCTGGCCGCCACCTCCCAGGCCGCGGACGAAGTGGTTGCGCTCGTGCCGCCCAATTTTGGAGAAGCCTCGATTGAGAAGATCGCCGTGAATGCGGTCATGGCCGGCTGCAAACCGGCATTCCTGCCGGTCGTTATTGCTGGCGTACGGGCCATGTGCGACGAACGGGCCAGTCTGCACGGCGTGCAGGGCACCACCCACACGGCCACGCCGCTGTTTATTATCAACGGCCCGATCCGCCAGCAGCTTGATATTAATTGTGCGGCCGGCGTATTTGGTTCGGGCTGGCGGGCCAACGCGACCATCGGCCGGGCGCTGCGTCTGATCATGATTAATATCGGCGGCGCGCATCCGGGCGAGATCGATAAATCAACCATGGGCCATCCCGGCAAATACACCTATTGCATAGGCGAATACGAAGAACAGAACCCGTGGGCTCCCCTCCATGTCGAGCACGGCTATAAGCCGGAGCAGAGCACTATCAGCGTCTATTGTTGCGATGCCCCACAGTGTGTCAGCAATCACGGCAGCCGCACGGCGCGCGGCATTCTGGACACTCTCGGGGCCAGCATGGCCGTCGGCTGGAGCGATAAGACCTATCTGGCCGGCAACTATATTGTCGTGCTCGGCCCGGAGCATGCCAACAGCATTGCCACGGATGGTATGAGCAAACGGGATGTCAAGCGCTATCTGTACGAGAACGTCCGTCGGCCGTTGCACGAGCTCCTGCCCGGGCCGGACGGCAGTGAAGGCCTGAGGCGAGAACGCCTGCCCGGCTGGCTCAACGCCGCAGACGACTTCAGCCTGATCCCGAAAGTGTCCTCGCCGGACGGCATTATTATTGTCGTGGCCGGTGGGACGGCCGGACGCTTTTCCGTGCATATGTGCGGCTGGGGGGGCGGTGCCGGGCAGAGTGATCTGGTGACCGTACCCATAGAGACATAAAGAAGAGGAGAACGACATGCCAAAACTCTATGACCCGACCGCAGCCTCGAAACAGGCCACCGCGGCACTCGCGGCCCGTGTACCGGACTTGCACGACAAGACCGTCGGTCTGCTCGACATCAGCAAGGCCAAGGGTAATTTTTTCCTGGATCGTGTGGAAGAAATGTTGACAGCGCAATTCCAGCCGCGCGCAATCATCCGGCGCATGAAGCCCACGTTTGCCCGGCCGGCACCGGAAGACATCCGCCAGGAACTGGCTCAAAAGTGTGATTTTCTGATTGAAGCCCTGGCCGATTGAGGGTCGTGTACAACGTGCAGTGTGCACGACGGCATCTTTTTTGAAAAAGCCGGTATCCCTTCGGCGGTGTTTGCCACGACCGAGTTCTCCAATGCCGCGCTCGCACAGGCCAAGGCGCTCGGCCTGCCGGATTTCAAGGTCATATTAGTAGAACATCCCATCCAACCCCTCACCCCGGAAGAAGTCCACGGGCGAGCCGAGGCGGTGTTCGGTCAGATGGTTGAAAAAGTGACGGGCCGAGCGGACTCCTGATTTACCCGGCCAACGGGATGATGCCCATCACCACTGGCTCGTCACTCACCACTCGGGTGGTATGCCCCTGGCCGGTCGTGTCTTCGACCAAGCGGGCGTCGCCGGGACCAAAGCGCCGGGTGGTGCCGTCGCCCAGGCCGATTTCCAGTTGACCGGAGACAAGAATCACGTATTGCCGGCGCGGCGCGGGATGCCAGTCCATAAAGGTCCCTGCCGGTACTTCTACAAAAGAGATATGTGACGTGGCCTGCGGTTCAGTCAGGCCTGGATGCGAGACCAGGCTTTGATCTTCGAAGTGCGATTGGCCGTCGTCCCCAGTATACAGTCGATACAGTCCCATTGTTTCTCTCCCCTACTCCGGCTGAATCGGGTACAGTTTGAGTGCGTTATCCCACATGATCTTGTGCTTGCTCTCGTCCGAGACATCGGGCAGACCGAGCAACTCCTCGGTCGCGCGCGCATATAGGCGGCCTTCAGGATGGCCAAAGTCGGTGGCGGTGACGATATTGTTGTCGCCCAGGGTGGCGATCACCTGGGCGATACCGGGGTCATCCTGGTCGGCGGCGATATAGCACTGGCGCTGAAAATAATCGAGCGGCGCCATGCTCAGCCCGTCAATGGCCAGTCCCCGAAAGCCGCCCTGGACACCGGCCCCGAGACGGTCCAACCAAAAGGCCGCCCAGCCCGCGCCCGACTCAAGATGGACCACCCGCAGCCTGGGATGGCGCTCCAGTACGCCTCCCATAATCAGCGCCGTGCTGGCCAGCATATTGCCAATGGTGAACGCAACCGTGGCTTGGGCAACGCGGAGTTCGGGCAGGTAGTAATACAGCAGTTCGTCCGCGGCGTTGCCCGCTCCGACATGGATGCCCAGCGGGACATCGAGGTCTTCCAGCGCGGTCCACAGCGGATCGTAAAACTCATCATATAAACGATGCTTCCCGACCGGGGTCGGATTGATATGAACCGCCTTGAAGCCGAACTCTTTGACGCAACGGCGGGCCTCTTTTGCCGCCTCAAGAGGATCGCGCAAGTCTACCGAAGCGACTCCGACAACCCGCTGGCCGGCCGCGGAACAAAAGTCATGCAGCCAGTTATTATACGCCCGGCGATAGGCCGCCGCGGTGTCAGCGTCGAGTTCCGGCACCGCGGTCATATACAGACCGGTCGTCGGATACAGGACCATATAATCAATGCCTGCTCGCTCCAGGGCCAGGTCGTAGTGCTCGGGCGGAAAACCCTCGCGGGCAAAGCTCGCATAGGCATCGTCATGCTCCGGCAGGACGATGCGGGTACCGGCATCACCAAAAGCCGGCCGGCCCTCCCGGACGGGATCGCTCCCAAAGGGCATGACGTATTCTTTGTCGTGGGCCGACGGAACGGTGACGGAAATGCCAAAACCGAGCGGGTCGCCCTGATAGTCAACCCACGCGCGCGGCATGTGCGAGCGAAACTTGGGTTCCAGGTATTTTTCAAACAGGTCCGGCGGCTCCAGAATATGGGAGTCACTATCAATGAGGCGATGGCTCTTGCTCATTGTTCCCCTCCTTTTCCAAACAATGCGCTCCGTCAACTTCAGCCGCACCCAAGCGTACCCGAAAGCCGTATCAAGTTGCGCCCGTCCTTCCAAGAGGCGCTTTGACACTCTTGCCGTTTCGCAGGATAATCTCGCCAGCAAAGACAAGGAGCGTACAGAATGACCGATATGACAGACAAAGTCGCCCTCGTTACCGGGGGCAGTTCGGGCATTGGCCGGGCAACCGCCCTCGCCTTCGCCCGTGACGGCGCCAAAGTCGCGGTTGCCGATCTCAATGTCGTCGGCGGACAAGAGACGGTATCCCTCATCGCAGGTGCCGGCGGTGAGGCGTGTTTCATTGAGGCCGATATGGGCGAGGCGGCTTCCGTGGCGGCTATGGTCGAAAAGACCGTCGAGACCTACGGCCGGCTCGACTACGCCCATAATAATGCCGGCATCGAAGGCGTACTCAAAAGGACGTCCGAGCAGGCCGAAGAGGACTGGGCACCGGTCATTCAGATTAATCTGACGGGTGTCTGGCTGTGCATGAAGTATGAGATCCCGCACATGCTCCGGCAGGGGAGTGGAGCCATTGTCAACACGGCCTCCGGGGCGGGCCTCATCGGCGTGAAGCGCATGGCCGCCTATGTGGCCAGCAAGCACGGTGTGGTTGGGCTGACGAAAACCGCCGCGCTGGAATACGCCAAATCCGGTATTCGGGTCAACGCGGTCTGTCCAGGGGTGATCAAGACAGCCATGGTCGATCGAGTCTCGGGCAACCGACCGGACGTGCTCGATAAAATGATTGCCGCGGAACCCATCGGGCGTTCCGGGCAGCCGGAAGAAATCGCCGAGGCCGTAGTGTGGTTGTGCTCGGACGCGGCCTCATTTGTCACCGGCCACGCCATGGCCGTGGATGGCGGGGCGGTCGCAGCGTAAACCTGGGAAACTGACAGGTTTCGTCTCTCGGCGGATTGGTGGGGCCGTCAGCCTCCTGCTGTGGCGGGCGAGGCCACTGGTTCAGCACAACAAGGAGGGGCGACGGATGCGTCGCCCCTCCTGAACATCCGTCTACTGAACATCCGTAATGACGAAGTTTTGACTATTCTGCTGCCACTCCAACCGGGTACTCTGCCCCTGGTACGGGAAGCCCTCCGCCACACATTCGCCCGCTACCCCTTGCAGAAACTCCTGCTGATCCCCCTCGCCCAGCGTCGTCACCCACACCGGCGCCCGGCCCAGTTCAACCCCATCAACCAAGGCGGTAACGGTATGCGCGCCAGCGCCCAACAGGTTCCAGTTGACTAACAACACAAACCCATTATCCGCGTCCCCACAGGTATCCAGCGTGTCCAACCGCTCCATGCCATACTCCGCCATGTACTGCCCGACCTCCCCCTGCGCGGTCTCGATCTCGATCTCCACCAGCGCTGCGTCGCACACCCAGCCCCACGAACCGTCGGGCAGGAGATAGGCATAAACGTCATTCCCCAGATCGTGGAGTCCTTTGGTGTAGTTCCATTTCGGCATGAATGTCTCCCTCCTTGCGTGTGGTCTTAGCAGGTGTCGGCTGAGACGAGTAGAGCCGGGAATAGCTGCTCCCTCGCCACGAGTGGGCTGGAGCCTCGACAGCTGTGGAGATGGGAAGCGATGAATTGAGGTCGGCCCTGATCCCCTCCCGAGACGTGTGATGTGCATTGTTAGGCGGGGCAGCGGGTGGCAAGAGCGAGGGCGGGCCGCCCGAAGAGGTGCTTCAGCCAGCGGCCGAGCGTACCGACGGCGCGCGTGGCTGCGACGCGCGTCACCAAATCGTGGGGAGTACGGGCGCCCGGACAGTGGCGGCCAACGGGCCGGGTGAAGTGGCGCTGGCTGGTCTCAACGCTCTACCGCCAGCGTCCATGCGGGCAGCGGGCCGGGGCCGCGGCGCCCCGGAGTCCGGCTGCCGATGCGTTTGCCACCCCGCCGCTTCGCGGCACAAAGAGGGAACGTGTCCTTCAACAGGCAGGTAGATGTTGACACGTTCCCTCTTTCCCTCCGAGGAGGGGATTACATAGTACAGATAGCCTTGAACCATATCCCCATATACGTATACTCTCTTATAGAATCAGTATACTGAAAGAAAGGACATCCTCTCACAATGAAGCAAAAGCTCACCATCACCGTGGACGCCGAGCTTCTCCCGCTCGCCAAGCGCTACGCCCGCTCCCGGGGCGTAGCGTTGTCGTCGCTCATTGAGCAGTCTCTCCGGGAGGTGGCGGGCGCGGACGTGCCGTCCTTTGCCGCCCGCTGGCGGGGCAAGTTTCGGGCTGCCGGGCGGAATGATCCGCGTTACGACACTCTGGCGCGGAAGTACCTGCAATGATCCTCCTGGATACCGATATCCTCATCGACGTTGCCCTCGACAGACGCCCACACGCCGGCCCGGCTGCCGAACTCCTGGACCAGATTGAGCACGGTGCCGAGCGCGCCTGCATCGCGTGGCACACGGTGTCGAACTTCTATTACATCGTCGCTTCGACGCGCGGCGGGGGGGACGCCCGTGATTTTATCGTTGAATTGACCCGCTTCGTCGCAGTGGCCACTACTGACACCGAGGCCCTCCGGTACGCTGTGGAACTCCCGATGGCAGACTTCGAGGACGCGCTACAGGTGGCGGCCGCGCGTGCCGGCGGCGCGCGGTATATCGTCACGCGGAACGTCCGGGACTATGCGCGCTCTCCCATCCGTGCGGTGAAGCCCCAGGAAGCGCTCAGTGGATTGTTCTGAGCGCGCGGCGGTTCAAGGGACAATGATTTCCTTCATAATCTCGGCGGACCCGCCGGCAATCCTGGACTGGCGGATGTCGTGGTAGAACCGTTCGACCGCACATTCTTTCATAGAGCCGTCCCCGTCCCCTCAGGAGGTCCCGCCCGGAGTCCCCATGCTGGCACCCCGGTAGTGGTTCAGTTTCACATCGCTCTTGCCCTCTGAGGCGGAGCGCCCCCCTCCCTGGTCCTCCCCCTCAGAGGGGGGAGGAAAAATCTACTCCCTCTCTCCTGGAGGGAGAGGGCTGGGGTGAGGGGGAACATGCGGTGGTGGCGCTGGTGGATGGCCCAGAACTCGGGCGGGTCACGGTGCAGGTGACGACCGTGGGCAACGGGGCCGAGGAGGAGTTTCTGCGGGGCGTGGCGGGCGAATGTGTGGTGGAGGACTTCCCACAGACCGGGCAGACGGTGACATTGGAGTGGCAACAGAGTCAACAGAACTTTGTCATTACCGGGGTGGACTGAGGGACGGAGCCGGCGGAGCAGCGGGCAGGCAGGGGCCACACACCGCACGGCATCCTGCCTTTTCTCATTTGCATCACCCCTCCAAAGGAGGGGATTCTCTGCTTCCTCGCCCTTGGAGGGAGAAGATACGCACTGAGACCCAACCCGGCCCCGCTTCCCTTTTACACACAGACGCATGCCTGATACAGCAGGACGAGTCAGAGATTGGCGTACCGTGAGGGACGAGCAGGACAAACAAAGGAGCACATGCATGGCAGATTTGATGCAGGACAAAGTCGCCCTGGTTACCGGTGGCAGCTCGGGTATTGGCCGCGCTACCGCGCTGACCTTCGCCCGGGAAGGAGCCAAGGTCGTGGTGTCCGACGTGGCGATTGAAGGCGGGGAAGAGACGGCCAGCCTCATACGAGAGGCCGGCGGTGAGGCGCTCTTTGTCAGTGCCGATGTGTCGCAGGCCGCACAGGTCGAAGCCCTCATTGCCAAGACGGTCGAGACCTACGGACGGCTGGACGCGGCCCATAACAACGCGGGGGTTGAGGGCAGTTCAATGATGACAACCGACTATACGGAGGCGGATTGGGACCAGGTGATTGCAATCAATCTGACCGGCGTATGGTTGAGCATGAAATATGAGATTCCGCAGATGCTCGCCCAAGACGGGGGCGCGATCGTCAATACGTCTTCAGCCGCCGGGCTGCTCGGTTTCCGTAGAGGCTCGGCCTATGTGGCCAGCAAGCATGGCGTGCTCGGCCTGACCAAAACCGCAGCTCTGGAATACGCCAAGTCCGGCATCCGGGTGAATGCCGTCTGCCCCGGCGCGATTGATACGCCCATGATGGGCAGGCTGACCGATCACCGTCCCCACCGGGCCGCAAAGATGGCATCTTTTGAACCGGTCGGTCGCATGGGTATCCCCCAGGAAATCGCCGAATCGGTGGTGTGGCTATGCTCGGACGCGGCCTCGTTCGTCACCGGCCATGCCATGTCCGTTGATGGCGGCATGGTTGCTCAGTAGGGGCGGCTTTCGTTGTGAAAAAGCAAAGAACAAAGGAGGATGACAGCATGGGAACCCTGACAAGCGGTAAAGTCGCTCTGGTCACCGGGGCCGGCTCGGGTATCGGGCGGGCCGCGGCCCAGATATTTGCTCGCGAAGGGGCCAAGGTCGCAGTGGCCGATGTTAATGTGGCCGGAGCCGAGGAAACCGTGAAAATGATTCAGGACGCCGGTGGCGAAGCGTTCTGCATGAAAGCCGATGTGTCCAAGGCCGCGGAAGTCGAGGCCATGGTCGGCGCGGTGGTCGAGACCTACGGCCGGCTGGACTGCGCCTATAACAACGCCGGCATTGAGGGCGCGCTGGCCTCAACCACGGATTATACCGAGGCGGACTGGGCCCCAGTGATTGCGATCAATCTGACCGGCGTGTGGTTGTGCATGAAGTACGAGATTCCGCAGATGCTCAAAAATGGCGGTGGGGCTATTGTCAATACGTCTTCAGCCGCCGGGCTGCTTGGAGCGCCGAGGATGCCGGCCTATGTAGCCAGCAAGCACGGCGTGGTCGGCCTGACCAAGACCGCGGCCCTTGAATATGCCAAATCCGGCATCCGGGTGAATGCCGTCTGTCCGGGTATTATTGATACGTCCATGGTTGGCCGGCTCAAAGAACGCCGGCCCAGAATGTTCGAGAAGATTGAAGCCGGCGAGCCTATCGGTCGTATGGGTCAGCCGGAAGAAATTGCCGAAACCGCGGTCTGGCTGTGCTCCGACGCGGCCTCGTTCGTGACCGGTCACGCCATGGCCGTTGATGGTGGGATTGTGGCGCAGTAGCCGAACCCGACAAAACAGGAGGGATTTTCTATGGCGATGTATTGCGGACTACACGTGGGTGGCGGGGCAGCGCTGCGCGAGGTCGATGGGGCACGCAAAATCGGCGAGACCGCGGAAGAACTCGGCTATGACAGTATTGTGACCGGCGACCATATCACCATTCCGAAAAAGATAGACTCGACCTCTCCCTATGCTGACGCGGCCCAGGCGCGCGGCCAGGACCCCTATTCGGTGTTTACCTCAATGGAATGGATGGACGCCTTCACCGTCCTGGCCTTGCTCATTCCCGCCACCAAAACAGTCAGGCTGGGGACCAGCGTGACCATTATTCCCTACCGTCATCCCTTGGAGATGGCGCGGGTGGTGGCCTCGCTTGATGTAGCGTCGGGCGGACGGGTGATCTTTGGGGCCGGCGTGGGCTGGATGGCGGATGAGTTCGAGTTGCTCGGCGTGCCGTATAAAGAACGGGCTCCCCGCACGCGGGAATATATTGCCGTCATGAAAGAGGTCTGGACGAACGAAACGCCCCGCTTTGATGGCAAGTTCGTCCAGATCGATCGCGACCTGCATTTTGCGCCCAAGCCAACCCAAAAACCGCACCCGCCCATCTGGGTCGGGGGCGAGTCCACTCCGGCGCTGAAACGGGTGGTTGAATTCGGTCAGGGTTGGCATATCGGCCCGCTGCCCCTGAGTGATATTCAGCACCGCTTTGATGAGCTGCGCCAGCTTATGGAAGCCGGCGGGCGGGATTATGCCGAACTGGAAATCACCTCAATGGTAGACCCCAGCGTCACTCCGGCTGAAATCCGCGCCTACCGTGACGCGGGTCTGCACGGCTTGCACGTCACCTGCGCCGCGCCTAAGCCCGAGGCCGTCTGTCAGGTCATGCGCGATTTCAAGTCCAAGATGGAAGATACCTTAGAGTGATCTACCTCGTGCCGGGATGGGTTGAGGCCAAATGGCCTCGCTGCCCACCGCCGGCGAGGACCTCCATGCGCCCTGCCCCTTTCACTCTTGACACGTTTTTCTCTCCCCCATAAGCAGGAGCTCTATAGCATCACCCTGAATGAGGAGCGCACATGTGGCGGGTAGGCGTCGATGTTGGCGGAACATTTACCGACCTGTTTGGCTGGGAAGAAACGACCGGTGAGCGCGTCACGGCCAAGGTTCTGACCACGCCCTGGGACCGCTCCGTTGGTGTCATCGAGGCCGTCAAAAAGGCGGCCCGGGATTCTCTCGAAGCGGTCGAGCAGTCGGGCATTCCGTTTGACCAGATCTCCTGTCTGGTTCATGGCACGACCACGGCCACCAATGCTCTGATTGAACGCTCCTACCCGGACCCGGCCCTGGTCACCACCCAGGGCTTTCGGGATACCGTCGAAATCGGTCGCCAGCACCGGAAGGACCTGTACGACCCCTATCAGGTCAAACCCAAGCCGCTCATTCGGCGCCGCTATCGCTATACGGTCCCGCAACGCACGAATGTCAAAGGGGAAGAGGAACGCCCGCTCGATACAGCGGCAGCACGGCAGGTGGCCGAGCAAATCAAGTCGGAAGGGCTCCGCTCCATTGCCGTGTGTTTCATCAATTCCTATGTCAACGCCGCCCATGAGAGGCAGATGCGCGACATCCTGCTCGAACACATTCCTGATGCGCATATTATGCTGTCAGGTGAGACGCGCCCCTTGTTCCGTGAGCACGGCCGCTTTGTGACCACCGCGGTGAGCGCCGCGCTCAAGCCGGTGATGGGGGCCTATTTCGATCATCTGCTGGAGCGCCTCACCCAGCAGGGCTTTGACGGCTCCCTGCTGATTCTCAAAAGCAGCGGTGGTGTGATGGGCGTTGACCTGGCCAAAGAACACCCGGAGGAATTGCTGGAGTCCGGGCCGGCCGGCGGGGTGGCCTATGCCGGCTATCTGGCCGATGCCATACACGAGCCCAGCATTATTTGCGCGGACATGGGCGGTACGAGTTTTGATGCCTCGATTGTCGAAGACGGCAAGGGACTCGTCACCCGTGAGTATGAACTTGAATTTGAGCTGCCGATTATCCTGCCCATGCTCGATATCCACAGCGTGGGTGCCGGCGGCGGTTCGATTGGCTGGGTGGATAGCGGCGGCTCGCTTAGAGTGGGACCGCGTAGCGCCGGTTCGCAACCGGGGCCGGCCTGTTATGGCAACGGTGGGACCGAGCCGACGATCACGGACGCCAACCTGCTGCTCGGCCGCCTGGAACCCACCCTGGGGGGGAAGATCAACCTGGACCGGCAGGCGGCGGAACAAGCTGTGAGTAGCGTTGCCCAGAAACTGGGCCTGTCACCGGTCGAAATCGCGGACGCCATGATCCAGATCAGTTGTGAGATTATGGCCCAAGCCGTCAAAAAGGTCATTATCAATAGAGGCCGTGATCCGCGTGACTTTGTGCTGACCAGTTTTGGTGGAGCCGGGCCCATGCACGCCTGCTTTGTAGCCCGGGCCATGAATATTCCGAAAGTCATCGTCCCGGCCGCTGCCGGGGTGGCTTCGGCCTTTGGTGCAACCGTCATGGATGTCCGCCAGGACGTTGAGCAATTCATGTACGCCCCGCTTGGGGAGGTTGACCTGGACCGGCTGAATAGCGTGTATGCCGAACTCGAACGGACGGCCCGCAGCCTGCTCGCCCGCGACAATGTCTCGGCAGAGAATGTGCTGATCAGCCGTACCGCCCAGATGCGCTATGTGGGCCAGACGTATGAAATTGAGACGCCCATTCCGGATGGCGCGCTCACCCAGGACGCTCTCGTCACCATTGCCGAGACCTTTCACGCCGTACACAAGCAGGAGCATGGCGTCAGTTCGGATATCTTTGACCCGGCGTTGGTCTCTCTTAGTGTTGCGGCGACCGCGCCAACCGCAGCTTTACCTCCCTATAGAAGTGTCGCTGCGGAAAATGTCGTGGCCATGAAGAGTTCGCGCTCGGTGTATTTTTCCGGAGAATGGATCGACTGTCCGATTTACAACGGCCAGATTCTCCAGCCGGGCACGGAACTTCAGGGACCGGCGATTCTGGAATATCTGGATTCGGTGGCGGTGCTGCCGCCCGGCGCGCAGGCAACGGTTGATACCCAAGGCAATCTTATTATACAGGTAGGACGATAATCGGGTAGAATCAGTTTCGCATTTACAGGAGGATGGTCATGCAATCAGGCGCACTCGAACAGGCAGGCGACAGCATTAAAAACCGGGCCGGACTCGATCATATCACCTTCGAGGTCTTGCGGAATCTGTTTGAATACACCTGTGATCGGATGACGACGGTGCTCCAACGGGCATCATTCTCGCCTATTTTGTCCGATATGGTCGATTTCTCCAATGCCATTTATGATCCGGAGATGCGGCTGTTGAGCCAGGCCGCCAACGTCCCCGTCCATCTGGCGGCCATGAAGTTTTCAGCCCATGCCGTGCGTGATGAGTTCGGCATCGAAAATATGCGGGAGGGCGACATCTATGTGGTGAACGATCCCTACCGGGGCGGGACTCATATTAACGACATCTCCTGGATTAAGCCGATTTTTTACAAAGGCACGGAACTGCTGGGCTTCGCGGTCAGCCGGGGTCACTGGATGGATTTTGGCGGTGGGGCGCCGGGCGGCCAGGCGTGGGGGACGCATATCGCGGAAGAGGGACTCCGTATTCCGCCCATCAAAGCCTTTGAAAACAATGAGATCAAACCGGAAATCCTCAAGATTCTGCTGGCCAATACGCGCACCCCGCATTTTATCCAGGGTGACCTCCAGGCTCATGTCGGCTGTCTCAAAGCCGCGGAAGAAGAAATGCAGTCCGCGGCCGAGCGCTATGGGCTGGAAACGGTCAAGGCCGCAATGGCCGAGTTGATCGCCTATACCGAGCGGATAGTCCGCAAGAAAATCGAGAGCATCCCGGACGGGGTGTACACCGGCGAAGATTATGCGGATACCGATGGCCAGACCGATGATCCCGTCAAGGTCAAAGTGACCCTGACGGTCAAAGACTCGGATATCACCGTAGACCTGACCGGTTCTGACCCCCAATGTCTGGGCGCCATCAACTCGCCCAAGGCTAATACCCATTCCGCAGTCTTCTACTCACTCCAGTTTTTCCTGGAGCCCAGCGCGCCGCAAAACGAGGGCATGTTCAACCCGATCAGCGTGGTCTTGCCCGACGACTGCTGGCTGAACCCCAAATGGCCGGCCCCAACCATCGGCTGTACGGTGCTGGCCGCCCCAAAGGTTGCCAGCGCGGTGTGGCAGGCGATTGCCAACGCCCTGCCCGAGCGCGCGGTCGGTTCCGCGTGTGGCGACTGTAACTGGTTTGTGTGTGGCGTGCGTGATTCGGACGGAAAAACCGACGTTTTCTCGGACCTGCCGGCCGGCGGCTGGGGCGGGACGCCGTTCAGTGACGGCATGAATGTCACCATGGACCCACTGGGCAACTGCATGAATATGGAAGCGGAGACCGCGGAGCTGATGTTCCCGATTGCGTATGAGGCCTTTGATATTCGGCAAGACTCAGCCGGGGATGGCCACCACCGGGGCGGATTCGGCTCCAGTCTCAAAATCCGCTTTTTATGCGAAGGCGCGATGAGCGTGGAAACGGCCCGAACGCGTGAGGGTGCCCCAGGGGTGAACGGTGGGCAGCGGGGTTTGCCTCAACGTTTGTGGCACCTCTCTGCGGATGGCACCCAAAAAATTGTCGGCGGTCTGACCGAAGACAAGCGCTGGCTCAATCCTTTGCTGCGCGGCCACAAGCTCTCCCATGGTGACACCTTCTGGTTTGAAACCACCGGTGGCGGGGGCTGGGGCAATCCGCTTGACCGTCCGATCCAAGAGGTCCTCGACGATACGCTGGACGAGTATATCTCGGTGGAGAGAGCACGCAGCGTCTATGGCGTAGTTGTGGATATCGCAACGAGGACGGTTGATGAAGCGGCCACCACAGCCCTGCGGGCCGCAATGCGCAGCGGCGCATAGTCGCCCACAACAACCGTTCGCTCCTGTCCCTGCCCTCTGAAGCCGCGGGCATACCGCCCGCCTCGGTGTTCCTTGGGGACAGCCATCGCGGCTGCCCTGCCTTGAGAGCACATTAGAAGAGCCCTTCTACTCAAGAAAGTCCTCCATGTAAGGTTGACAATGGTAATCAATAAAATTTACCGATTAAGCCGTTAAAGGATATTTAAAACTATGGCAGGAATACGAGACCGGGGGAGACTCGTTCGCCGCTATATCCTGGAGAACGTTGGTTCCAATTCACAACACATTGTCCGTTCCACAGCTTTCCAATTCGGAATCTCCCGTCAGGCTGTCAACAAACATCTCAGTCGTCTTGTCAAAGAAGGGCTCCTGACGGCGCGAGGAATGACTCGCAACCGCACATACACACTCACTATCCCGGGGAAAAAACACGCGAAACCTGAGACAGACAGTCGGCGTGAGAGAACGGGGGCGGCTCGCCTACACAATCCGCGCTAACTTTCCTTTTTGAGACGCTTGCGGCTGGCGGCAAGACCGGCTTTCTGTTCCGAGGTCAGGGTCGGGTAGTGCAGGTCCAGTTGCTCAAGGGTCTGCGCCAGGATCTGCGCCACGGCCAGACGCATATAGGGCTTGTTGTCCGCAGGAATCGCATACCACGGCGCCCACGGAGTAGAGGTCTGATTCAGACAGTCTTCGTAGGCGTGCATATACGTGTCCCAATATGCACGTTCGGCCGTATCGGCCTCCGAGAACTTCCAGTGTTTTTCCTGTTTCTTCAGACGATCCAGGAAACGCCGACGTTGTTCCGCCTTAGAGACGTTAAGCCAGAACTTGAGCACTATCGTGCCGTTCCGGACCAAGTGCTTCTCGTAGTCCTGGATTGACTCAAAGCGGTACTCCCACAGGCCGTCGTGATCCTTCGGCCAGGGCAGGTGCTGACGAGTCAGAAATTCGGGATGGACTCGCGCGATCAGCACCTCTTCATAATAGCTACGGTTAAAAATGCCGATACGCCCACGCTCAGGCAGGCGGAGCGTCGCCCGCCACAAGAAATCGTGGGCGTATTCCTCTACCGACGGGGCCTGAAACGAGAAGACCTGAAACCCGGCCGGATTGAGCCCCCGCATGACCGCCCGAATGGTTGAGTCTTTGCCCGCGGCATCCATGGCCTGGAAGATGCACAGGACGGCATACTGGGTCTGGGCATATAAAACGCGCTGTCGCTCGTCGAGGCGAGCGGTCAACTGCTCAAGCTGCTCCCGACACTCTGCCGTATTTGGTGCATTCTTTCCGGGGCCGGTCGGCGCGTCCTTCACCAGGAAGGTCCCGTCGTACGGCACCTGAAACGGGCTGTCGGGAGGCGTAAAAAATTGCGGGGGCTTGCGAGGGTTTGCCATACGATTCAGATATCCCGTTTGTGTTCTCTCTCTATTGTCCTGACGCTCGCATTGGCAACCAGCACGACGGTCTCGTCCGGTTTTGCCAGCCACACGAAAGCGCCCGTCCGTTCCGGCTCTTCTGTGAGTGGGCCGGTCATGACGCCACGGGCAATGACGGTCTCATTGGGCCACACCGGGTTGGTGAACTTCGTGTCCAGCCGGCCACTCGTCCACCAGGCTGTCCCAAAGCGTTCTTCGAGAATATGGGCCGCATAGGCCATGGTCATCCGTCCACCGATCACGACATCGCCGAAACCGAGTTTTTTCGATTCCTCACGGTTGGTGTGGTAGTTGGCGTCACCGTGAAAAAATCGGTCGCACATCTCCAGACTGATGACACGTTCAAGCGGCCCAAACGGCTCGCCCTCCGGGACAACGAAACGCCGCGCGCCCTGTTTGGCTTTTGGGTCGCGAAAGGTGAGTTGCCCATCCTGCTGATCGAGCAGATAGCTCTGGTGATGTCGCGTGCGTACGGCCAATTCTCCCGAGTCGGCGCGCAGTTCGACCTCGTAACGGACCACCGAGCGATTGCGCTTCGGATAAATGTCTGTGATCCGGGCGGTTGCCGTGTATGTCCGGCCCCGTGTCAGCGGCTCGAACAATTCCCACTCCTGGCGCATCCAGAGATGACCGAAATGGTTGCTGAACGACGACTGCGCGAAATAGGCGTTGTCCGGTCCACTAGCAATCATGGAGGGAACAGCAACGGCCGGCGGCAGGTTCAGACCATCGCAGTAATCGTGTAAGACGGCTTCGGTGACAGTGAAGGAGACACTGCCGAGTTCTTTACCAACATAGGGCTCTTTCGGGCCGGGGGTCTGCCGTGTCATATGCCTCTCCTGAGAAAGATGGGAATTCCATTCTCTTGCTACGCCGCTACCGAGAGCGTATCGTCCGGGTCTTCCACTTCCAACAGCTCAACAACATTGCCGTCGGGATCACGTCCGTATGTCGCACGCAGTCCCTTGCCCGCTTTCTGCGGTGCACAATGGAACGTCATGCCCGCGGCTTTGAGCCGTTCGTATTCACCGTCAATATCCTCCACTTGCAGACACAGATGGGTAATACCATGGTCGCACACCGGACGATTGGGGTCGCCGGGCTTGGGCTCTGGTGTGGCGTATTGGAACAGCTCCACGCACGCGTTGCCGGCCTTGAGCATGACGACCTGGGATGAAGAATCTTTGAGTCCAACAATTTGATCAATTGATTTTGTCCCCGCTTTCCAATCAAACGCAAAGACTTCTTCAAAACCGAGCAGGTCTTTGTAGAAGCGCAGCGAGCGCTCGATATCCCCAGTTGAGATAGCCGTGTGATGGATGCCTTTAATCATGATCCCCCTCCTTCTATGATGTTATCATCCTTTTCTTTTGCATACCCGCGCCTGCTAGTGTGCCGCCTTCAGAAATTTTCCTTTGGTGAAAAACTTGGGCTGGAGGAGCCACACGAGTTCTCCCCGGCCAAAGGTCACCGCATGCCAACCGGGGACTTCCAGGTCGATACGGGCCAGTGCGGCGGTTGGAAAACGGAGATTGCCCCCTCCTATGAGAAAACTCGCCAGTTCCGACCAGGTCGGTTCATGCCCAACGAATAAGACCGTCGTCGCACTCTTGGGGAGGGCGCGTATTTCTTCCAGCACCGCGGTCGCATCGGTATCATACAGGGCATCGGTTATTTCAGTCGGGCATTTCCATTTACCGGCTGCCCGGGCCACCTCCAGCGTCGTCTTGGCCCGGACCGCCGAGGATGTCATAACCCGGTCCGGCGTTTGGCCGGAAGCCGCGAGAATCCGCCCCATGGCCTGGGCCGCGGCGATTCCCCGCTTTGTCAGCGGGCGTGCATGGTCATTCTCGGCCGCCGTGTCCCAGTCAGACTTGGCATGCCGAAAAAGCAGGAGGTGTTTGGTCATTGTTCAGCCATTGACTGCAACGCCGGGAGCGCGCCGGTTTTCACGTATAGCTCACAGCCCTGCGCCGAGGTTGGCCTATGCCTGCCCCCGGCAGGCATCCGCAGCCAGGTGTGTTCCTCATAGACTCCATATTCATCCTCACAACTCCCCTTGAGGACAAACAGCTCAACACCGCCGGTGTACGACCAGACGCCGGGAGCCGAACCGGCCTGCCATTGCTCTAGTTGAGTGTGATCCGGAAAGGCCGGATCTGAATAGAGAATCTTCGTCCGAATCCCATCGTGCGCCGTGACCTGCCAATCCATGTCGTCTACGGACCGCACCACGTGCGACCGGCCCGAGCCACTATACTGCCGCAGCTTCACAAACAGCACACATCCGTCTCTGGATAATGGGGCGTGTCGAAAACCCTCGGGATTGAGCAGATAGGTTCCGGCCGGCCAATCACCATGCTCGTCAGAGAAGGTTCCCGCCAGCACAAAAATTTCTTCTCCGTGCGGATGGTCGTGAGCGGGGAAGGTCGCGTGAGGTTCATAGCGCACGAGAGAAGTCACTTGTCCCGCCTCTGGCGGTCCGACCAGATGTAACCGTTTACGCCAGACCGTACCGCTCGGGCTGGGCTGCCACGCCATTGTACGCGTGTCGGCAACGGCACGTTGTGACAGGTCGCCGTGGATCGCCCGTATCCGAGAGTCTGAGGCGGGGTTTTTCATGTGAGTCCAACCATCGGTCCGCCGTTAATAGCCGCCGCCTGACGATAGGCCGGTCGCGCCGTCAGACGCCGTGCATAGTCAATCAGATCATTGGCTAAAGGGATTTTACAGTAGTGAGCCCAGGTCAAACAGGTGGTCAGCAGGACATCGGCACAGGTAAAGGTCTCGCCTAAGAGATATGGCCCGCCGGAACGCAGGGTCTGCGTCACGACGGCAATCTGGCGCGCAAAACCTTCCTTTGCGGCTTGCACCGCATTCGGAGCCGCGCCATACAGATGGGCCAAGTCATCATGCCGCCGCAGGATGTATAGGGTATGGGCGTCAAGCTCGGTCATAATAAAAAAACACCACTGGTCGTACAGGCCGCGCTGCGGGATACCCGGACGGGGGACCAGCCCAGACTCCGGCCCATAGTTTTCAACCAGATAGTTGATGATCGCGGCACTCTCGGCCAGGACCAGATCACCATCCTGAAGTACGGGAATCTTGCCCCGCGGGTTGAGTGCCCGAAACGCGTCGGTCTGGGTTTCTCCTGTCCGCGAGCCAATCGGGTGTTTTTCATATGCCAGGCCGAGTTCGTGCAGCACCCAGTGCGGCCGGATGGTACGGGTTGTTCCCGCGCCCCACAGAATGAGGTGGGGGGATGGGTGCGTATCGGTCATGCGCGTGCTCCTCACCAGTACGCGGTTCTTTTATAGCCTCGCCGCACTCTCGCGCAGGGCTAGGCGGCCACGTGCACCGGCGGACGCTTGTCCGCCCACGGCTTTGCCTCTTCCAACTGGGCGGCCAAGCGCAGCAGCCCGGCTTCGTCCCCGAAATGCCCGACAAACTGGACACCGACCGGCAGGCCGTCGGCGCTCCAGTGCAACGGCAGAGAAATCGCCGGCTGGCCAGTCGTATTAAAAAGCGGAGTAAAGGGAACGTATGAGAAGACCTGGCGGGTCCACTCCATAGCCGTCATACCGGCCCGGTTCTGGTTCACTTCCCCGTGCGGCGCAGGCGGCGTGGCAATGGTGGGCGTCACAAAGACATCCAGGTCTTCAAAGAAGCGCCCGACGATACGGGACAGACGACCACCGTGGTCCAGGGATTTCAGCAGATCAACTGCGGTATACTTCTTGCCGTCTTCCCAGCAGGCCAGCGTCACGGCTTCGAGCGTATCCGGGCTCGGCGAGCGACCCCTTTCCACGGCCAAGTCTTCAACCGCCATGGCGTTATACGCCGTCCATATCACGTGAATATTTTCAAGGAACTCCTCCCAGTCATACTCCGGTCGGCCTTCGTACACCGTATGGCCGAGCTCCTCCAGCAGCCGCACCGTGTCATGGACCGCTCGCTCGCATTCCGGGTCAACCTTCTCGCCCGAGGCGGGCGTCGTGGTCCAGGCAATGCGCAGCTTCCCCGGCGCGGCACCCGCTTCCTCGCGGTAGGGGCGGGCCGGCGGGACCGGGATGCCGGGCGCACCGGCATCAGCCCCGGCCACGATGTCGAGCAGGGTCGCGGAGTCGCGGACGCTACGCGAGACAACAAACTCACACGCCAGGCCACATAGCGGATCAGAATAGTCGGGCCCGGTGGGCACCAGGTCGCGCGAGGGCTTGAGGCCAACCAGACCGTTACACGAGGCCGGAATACGAATAGAACCGCCGCCGTCGTTGGCATGCGCAACCGGCACAATGCCGGCAGCGACCGATGCCCCGGACCCACCGCTCGACCCGCCGGCGCTATGACCGGCCTTCCATGGGTTGTGGACCGGGCCGAACAGGACGGTCTCCGTCGTCGGGTTATAGCCCAGCTCTGGCGTCTGGGTTGTTCCGGTCAGCACAAACCCGGCACGTCGAAAGCGCGCCATGAGCTCGGAATCCTCGGAGGCGACATAGCCCTGGGCCAGCCGTGAGCCCATATCGAGGCGGACGCCCTTGGCGTGCAGGACCAATTCTTTAATCAGAAACGGCACGCCGCTGAAGGGGCCGTGCGGCAGCCCGCCCCGAATCTCGGCCTGGGCCTGGTCTGACAGCACCTGGAGGACGGCGTTCAGTTGCGGGTTGACCTTTTCAATAGCCTGAACGGCGGTGGCCACAAGTTCTGCGGCGCTGACTTCTTTGCGCGCCACCAGTTCAGCCAGCCCAAGGCCGTCATACTTTGCATATTCGCTCAGGGACAGCATCATTGCACCCTCCTTCGTTGAGTAGCGCTTACTCTACCATGTCGCACGCGAAATCGTCCACGTATCAGGTGAGGGATCGCACCGGAAGGGAGTTAATACAGTTCATACTTTGCCAGGCGTCCGTCCAGTCCGCCGTTGACGAGCGGTTTTTTCCAGGCGGGTTTGAGGCCGATACGCTTCAGGTACTGACGTTCTCCACAATAGATGAAAGCCGTCGAGCCCCGACAGCGCTGTTTGAGAAAATCGCCCAGACGTGCATAGAAATCGCCCAGATTGGCCTGTTTGCCCATGCGGATGCCATACGGCGGATTACACACAATGACCGCGTCGTCGATCCGACGAATCTGAAAGGCATCGCGTTGCTCGACCGTGATGGCAGGGCGAGCGGGAAAGGCAGCGATATTGACTCTCGCAGCGTGGACGGCCTCGGGGTCAATATCGCTGCCAAAGATGAGACCCTGATGAGGAGGACGTAGCGCAGCCTGTCCGTCTTCTTGCACCTGCCTCCAGAGTCTCGCGTCGAAGTCGGGCAGAGACTGGAAACCAAACCGCTTACGAAACAACCCCGCCGGCATCCGTGCAGCCGACATATAGGCCTCGCACAACAATGTGCCGGAGCCGCAGAACGGATCGTACAGCGGCCGGCGTCCATCCCATTCAGCATGCTGAATGATGGCTGCGGCCAAGGTCTCGACCAGGGGTGCCTGGACGCTTTTTTTTCGATAGCCGCGCCGATGGAGCGAGCCTCCCGACGTATCGAGGCTGATCGTGGCTTCATCATTATGGATGTGCAGATTCATCCAGACGTCCGGCTGTCTGGTATCGATAGACGGTCGCACGCCAGTGGTGGCTCGAAAAGAGTCGACCACGGCGTCTTTCAGGCGGAGGGCGGCAAATTTCGAGTGCCGCAGCCGACTGTTGGCCACGGTGGCAAAAACGGCAAAGGTCTGCGACGGATCGAGAAAATCCTGCCATTCGATCTCCCTCGCCTTTTTGTACAGATAGCGGTCGGAGTGACACCGGAACGAGGTGAGCGGAGCGAGCACGCGGCTAATCAGGCGGGCGTAAAAGTTAATGGTATAGAGCACTTTTGGTGCGGCGCTGAAATAAATCCCTCGGTACGTCGGACTGGTCTCTCGTGCTCCAAGCGTGCAAAGTTCTTGCTCGGCAATGTCCTTGATATCATCCGCTACTTGGGCAAAGTAGCGTTGCGTTTCCTGATAGCGGTAATTCGACATATTCTGTGGGATGGTGCGCAGGGCGCACCCTACGGGAACTATTTTTTCTTCTTTCCGCCCGGCCAGTGTTCCTGCGCGCCCAACCCTTCAAGCGCCAGGCCGTAGCCGAGGTTGTCGAGCATCAGCTTCTTGAGTTGCTGGGTCAGCGCAACACGGGCGTAGCGCACGGTCAGCGGCGGTTGTCTGGAGACGATCTCTGCCAGCTCCCAGGCCCGCTCAAGCAGTTGTCCACGCGGCATGACCTCGTTGACCACCCCGAGCGTCAACGCCTCTTGAGCCGAGAGTTTCTGACCGGTGAGCAGGAAGTACCGGCCTCGGTTCGCGCCCAAGAGGAGCGGCCAGACAATATGCACCCCGTCGCCCGGCACAATCCCATTGGGGAAATGCGGCGCGTCCTGGAACACCGCGTCGTCCGAGGCAATGACAATATCACACAGGACCGCCAGCTCAGCGTGAATGGTGGCCGGACCGTTGACCGCGGCGATCATCGGCACCTCAATGTCCAAGTGGTTCATCAGCAGCTTTTTGGCGTCCCAATAAATGTGATCCCACAACTGGGGTGTGATCTCCCATTGGCCCTCTCGGGCGTAGCGGGCAATGAATTTGTCCTCCGTGCCGGTAATAATGACCGCTCTATTCTCCGGGTCGCTGCCCACGTCGTAGAAACATTTGCCCAACTCCGAGTGCGGGCCTTCTCCCCAGTGTAAGGTTTTCCCATCCGTGTGGAGCGTGAGTTGCAGAATTCCGTTGCGCCGCTCCATCTGAACGTGCTTATACTGATTACGGTACTCGTCGAATGTTGCCATAGCAGCCTCCCTTCTGCCTTCGGTTAAACCACGCGTGCTCTGGGAGGACAAGGTTTGGGAGCAAGGGCAACTTCCCAAGGTATCTCACAAGGGGGGAGAGATGGACTTCGGACTGCTGTTCGCGTTTGAGAATCCACAGCCCTGGCAGGTGTCATCGGCCCAACTGTGTCGGAGTATGGTCAGACAGGCAGTGCTGGCCGAAGAGTTGGGCTACGACCACATCTGGACGGCAGAGCACCACGGCACCGACGACTACTTCCCGGCCCAGTTCCCACTGCTGGCCGCACTAGCGACCCAGACCAGCCGCATTCGACTCGGAACCTATATCGTCATCCTGCCGCTCTACCACCCGCTTCAGGTTGCGGAAGAAGCGGCCACGCTCGATGCCTTGTCAGATGGCCGTTTCGACTTAGGGCTGGGCCAGGGCTATGTGGTGGACGAATACGCGGCCTATAACATCCCCCGGAGCCAGCGTCCGGCACGGATGGAAGACGGCCTGGCGATTATTACCGGACTGTGGACCCAGGAGGAGTTTGCCTATACCGGCAAGCATTTCACGATCGGACCCATTTCTCTCCGCCCCCGACCGGTGCAAACCACCCCTCCCCTGTGGGTTGCCGGGCTGACTCCGAAATCGATAGACCGTGTTGCACGCTACGGCTGTCATTTTGCAGGCGCGGGTAGTGCCGCTACCACGCAACTGTACGAAGACAGTCTGCGCCGCCACGGTCACGATCCCAAGAATTTTCATAAAGCCGCGCTACGCCTGGTCTACGTGTCCGACACGCGCGCACGCGCCTGGGAAGAATGCGCCCCGCACGTGCGGCATCGTATGGCCGTCTATACCCAGAAGCTCGACGAGGCCGGAGATTTTCAAATCCCCGGCGGCTATTTTGGCGTAGAGCCCTTACCGCCAGCCGCAGAACTCGGCACGGCCCAGGGGCTCCACTTCTTTGGCGCACCGCCCATCATCGGCACCCCAGAAGATGCGATTCAGGAGATTACACGCTCGCAACAGGAAGCCGGCGTGACTCATCTGGTCATGTGGATGCAAATCGGCGGCATTGACCCACGCCGAGCGGAGCATTCCATGCGCTTATTTGCTAAAGAGGTCATGCCTCACTTTGCAGCACAGGAGGGTTAATCATGCTGCCCCGACTCGGCATCCAGGACCTTGCCCAATACAGCCGGGAACTCGGCTTGGAACTCACCCCGGCTGAGATGCAGAGCATGCACGCTCGTATGCTTGAGCATATCGCTACGTTCGAGACCTTTCAGGAGCTGAGGATCGAGGAGCAGCGGCTGCCCCTCCGCTATACTGACCGGGACCCCGGCTATCGGCCAACGGCAGAAGAGGACCCACTGAACGTCTTCATTCGGAAATGTCGGATTGAGGGCGCAAAAGACGGACCGCTCGCCGGCAAGACTATCGGCCTGAAAGACCACATCAGTGTGGCTGGTGTACCCCTCACGCTCGGCTGTCATTTCATGGACGGCTATACCCCGGACTTTGACGCGCCGCTGGTCACGCGGCTGCTCGACGCCGGAGCCATCATCGTGGGCAAAATGAACATGGAAGACTTCTCTTTTGGCGGCCCAGGGCTCAGCGGCGTGGGCGACTTCGGACGGCCGCTGAACCCGCATAATACCGCCCATGTCACGGGCGGCTCTTCTTCGGGGTCTGGTGCGGCGGTTGCCGCAGGCCTGGTTGACGTGGCTTTTGGTGGGGACCAAGGCGGCTCGGTCCGACTGCCGGCGGCGTGGTCGGGCACAGTCGGCCTGATGCCCACACACGGGCTGATCCCCCATACTGGGGTGTTTGGTTTGGACCCAACGATCGATTACGTGGGTCCACTCGCCCGAACGGTCGAAGATATCGCCCTCATCCTGGAGTGCGTAGCGGGTGCGGACGGCTATGACCCCCGGCAGGCCGCCCTGCCGGTCCAACTACCCAGCTATACCCAGGCATTGGCGCAGGATATCGCGGGCGTCCGGATCGGTATTGTCTCTGAGGGCTTTGGTTTTCCCGGCAGCGAACCCGAGGTTGACCATACCGTCTTGAGCGCGCTCACCACCCTGGAGCAAGCCGGAGCGAAGCTTGAGCGCGTGTCCATTCCGCTGCATGACAAAGCCCCGTTGGCCCTGCTGCCCATTTACTTTGAGGGTGGCAAGCATATGTTCGATACCAATCTGGGCGGTGCCGGGACAAAGACCTATTATCCGAGTTCGTTGATCTCTACCTTTGGCCGCTTTAAACGCAGCCACGGCCACGAACTTCCCCTGAACTACAAACTCCATTTGATCCTCGGCACCTACCTGGCTCGCTTTACGCACGGACGGCTGCACGCCAAGGCGCATAATGTCCGGCCCACTTTTATCAAACACTACAACCAGACCTTTGCTCAGGTCGATGTCCTGGCCATGCCCACTGTGCCGATCAAGGCTCCGCGTTATCGCGAGCCCAAGGATTACGAGGAAGCGATTGAGCAGACTCTTTTCGGCGGGCAACTGGGGCTGGACCTCGGTCTGGTCATCCGCAACATGGGTCCGTTTAATCTGACCGGCCATCCCGCCCTCAGCGTGCCCTGCGGAAAGGTTGATGGCCTGCCAATCGGCCTGATGCTGGTCGCCCCGCATTTCCGTGAGGACCAGTTGCTCAGGGTCGCGGCGGCGTATCAGCGTACGGTGGATTGGGATAGCCTGCTCCCCGCTGCTGTGTGAAGAAACCCAATCCCCTCTGAGGAGAAATCGTTTATGGAAACACGTCCGCTTGGTGCATCGGGAATCCAGGCCAGTCTGGTCGGTCTGGGGTGTAACAACTTTGGAATGAAGATTGATTTGGAAGCCAGCAGGGCCGTGATCGACACGGCTCTGGAGGTCGGCATTACCTGCTTTGATACCGCAGACATGTACGGCAAAGGCCAGTCCGAGGAGTTCCTGGGTAGAGTGTTAGGCCCGCGTCGCAAGGATATCGTTCTGGCCACAAAATTCGGTGGTGTCGCCAAGATAGCCGACTCGGGCGAACGGTGGGGATCACGTGAGTATATTCTGCGCTGTGTCGAGGACAGTCTGCGCCGGTTACAAACAGACTGGATTGACCTGTATCAAATGCACTATCCGGATCCGAACACACCGATTGAAGAGACCCTGGAGACGCTGAACACCCTGGTCCAACAGGGCAAAGTGCGTGCGATCGGACATTCAAATTTTTCTGCCGAGCAGATTAACCAATCGGTAGAGCAATCCTCCACTCATGATTTTGCTCACTTCGTCACCGCCCAGAATGACTGGAGCCTGTTGAATCGTGCGGTTGAGGCGGATGCCATCCCGGCCTGTGAGCAGCATGGACTCGGCCAGTTGCCCTACTTTCCGTTAGCCAGCGGCATGCTGACCGGCAAATATCGCCGCGGTGAAGACTTTGCGCCCGGAACGCGGCTGGCCGTGCTGCCATTCACACAGCGTATGGCCTCTGATGAGAATTTTGCCAAGGTTGAGGTCCTGCAAGGCTTTGCCGAACAGCGCGGCCACAGCCTGCTCGAACTCGCCATGTCGTGGCTGGCTGCCCAGCCGTGCGTCACCTCAGTGATTGCTGGCGCCACAACACCAGAGCAAGTCCGGGCCAATGCGGCTGCAACAAATTGGAAGCTTTCAGCAGAAGAATTAACACAAGTCGATGCGCTCGTTTCCGGTGCTCCGGCCTAGACATGGCGCGACTGCAACACTAAGGAGGAAGCGACTAATGTCACGTATGTCTGGCCAAGTGTTATTAGTTGGAAGCATTCCCGGAGATACGGCTGAAGAAGTCCTACGCGCCTGTGGCCGGGGAGTGGGAGAGTGCGTGACCAGCCTGCCGGATGGAGAAACTGGATACCGTCGGATGTTTATCCACTTTCTTGCGGTCAAAACGTATCATGGCCATCCGGTACTCGAGACTATCCAGCAACCACGACAGGTTGAGGGTGAGGAAAGCTGGTTTAGTCGGGATTATGATGAGGAAGGCTGGCTGTTCAAGGTCAAAGATGGTATCGATGCGATCCGTTTCGACCATCTCGGATACGCTGCTGAGGCAAAAAAATCATACCAGGACTTTTGTACGTTACGGGACAAGGGAGCGATCCCATCGGGTGTAAAATTTCAGGTCTCCTTGCCTTTAACCGAGAGTGGAATCCGTTCGTTTCTAACCAGTACGCGTGATTTTGACCTCATGTGGATAGCTTATGAAGAGGCAATGGCGCGTGAACTCGCGGCCCTCGTTGACGCCATTCCCGCCGACGATCTTGTCATTCAGTGGGACATCTGCGTCGAGGTCTTCGCCGTTGCCTTGCAAGACCAGATGGGACCATGGCAGCCGGCTGGCGATCCATTCGAGCGCTATCTCACAGCCCTCACCACGCTGGCCACACACGTGCCAGCGCAGGTGCCCATGGGCTGCCATCTGTGCTACGGAGATTTGGGGCACAAACATCTGGTCGAACCTGCCGACTTGAGTCTGGTCGTGCGCATGGCCAATGCGGCCCATAGCGCGGTCGCCCGTCCGGTTGATTTCTACCATATGCCGGTCCCGCGCAATCGTGACGACGCAGCCTATTTCGCACCGCTCACAGCCCTGGCCATTGGCGACGCCAAGCTCTTCTTAGGACTCATTCATCACACCGACGGAGTGGCAGGTGCACAGCGGCGAGTGCAGACCGCCCATCAATATCGCTCAGACTTTGGTATCGCCACCGAGTGTGGCTTTGGACGGCGGCCAGCGGAAACGATTCCCGAACTGCTACGCATTCACCGCGAGGTCGCATCTGGATTGTCAGGAGCTGCTTAAGGAACGCTATGCAGGAGCAGCACGTACGGCACACCCCGGCCTCACTAGGCACGCAGCCCGTCCCGATCGAGCCGTGCGTCTCGCTCACCTATTTTGAGCAAGAGCGGGAACGCCTGTTTCGTCGGGTGTGGCTGAATATTGGACGCGTAGAGGACATCCCCAACACGGGCGATTATTTCGTCAAAGAGCTGACTATTTGCAGGACGGCCGTTCTTGTCGTGCGGAGCACAGACGGCCGGATTCGCGCCTTTCACAATATGTGTTCTCATCGCGGCAATAAACTCGCCTGGGACACGCACGGCACCTGCCGGCGGTTGACGTGTAAATTCCACGGCTGGTCCTACGGTCTGGATGGACAGCTCAGGTTTGTACCGGATGAGGACCGTTTTTTTGATCTTGATACAGACAAGCTTGGTCTCACGCCGGTGACACTCGATATCTGGGAAGGGTTTCTGTTCGTCCATATCGATCCGCACCCAGGCGAAACGCTGGACGCGTTCCTGGGCGAGTTTGGCCGGCAGCTGCGTGGCTACCCCTTTCATTCCATGTCAAGCTGTTATCGCTACGCCACGCAAGTCAACTGCAACTGGAAAGTCGCCCTGGATGCATTTCAGGAGATCTACCACGTTCCGGTCCTCCACCGGCGCACCATCGGCGATACCTTTTCCGGGCCGGAGAATCCGTTTAGTCATGCGTTGACCATCAAACTCTATCCTCGCCATCGGATGATGTCTCTGTATGGCAACCCCAGCCATCAGCCCTCGCCTGTCGAATCCCTGGCCTATCGTTTTGGCTCGGTCGTCACCCAAGGCCGTATTGCAGAAGACCATCTCCCGCTCGGCGTCAATCCGACCCGCAGTCCGCAGTGGGCATTTGATCTGAATGTGGTTTTTCCCAACTTTTCAGTCGACGTCTCTGCCGGTACGTATGTCACGCATCATTTCTGGCCGTTGACGGCCAACCGCACCCTCTGGGAAGCCTGTTTATACTGCCCGCCCACAACACGGGCCGGCCAGCGCTTCAGTCAGGAGGTCAGCAGATGTGTCTTGCGTGACACACTCCTGGAGGACGGCAGCACGCTTGAAGCCACCCAGGCCATGCTCGCGACTGGCATCAGAACGCACTTCAATCTGAACGACGAGGAAGTGTTGGTGCGGCACTCGCATAAGGCGATTGACGAGTATGTCTCTGATGGCTGAGGCGCAGAAGCCATGCATTGAAAAGCATCAAGAAACTTCCTATGGTCTTCATACCCAGTCGGACAGTCGTCCGGCAGTCCAGTAGGGAGCACGAAATCGGCTAAGGAGGGAAAAAATGAGCAGTAACGGACACGCAGCAACATCAGAGGTACGCGCCCAGTTGAATCATCCCATTATCGACGCGGATGGACACTGGCTGGAATTTGGCCCTTTGGTCAGAGAGGAAATGCGAAAAATCGGCGGCGATAAAGCCGTCGAAGGATTCTCTTTTTTCCCCAAGCTGGTGCAAAAGGAACTGGCCATGTCCGTGGCCGAGCGCCGGGCTAACGGGACCGGGCAGCAGGCGTTTTGGGCGCTGCCCACCAAGAATACGCGCGACCGGGCCACCGCCGTCATGCCGCAGCTCTTGTATGAACGGCTGGACGAATTCGGCTTCGACTTCAGTGTGATGTATCCTACGGCCGGCCTCGGCCTGCCGCTGATTCCCGACGCAGAGCAGCGCCAGGCGGCCTGCCGCGCCTTCAATACCTTTAGCGCCGAGTATTTTGGTAAATATGCGGATCGGCTGACACCCGCGGGGGTGATTCCCATGCACACCCCGGACGAGGCCGTTGCCGAGCTGGAATACGCGGTCACGCAACTCGGTTTGAAGGTCGTCATGTTGGGCAGCCTGATCCGGCGCGATGTTCCGGCCGCGACTGAGATGCACCCAGACGCGGCAAAATTTGTCGCGTATCGGGATGTCCTGGGTCTGGACAGCGACTATAACTATGACCCGGTCTGGGCCAAATGCGTCGAGCTCAAAGTCGCCCCGTCCTTTCATTCCGGCGGACGCGGGTTTGCCATGCGCATGTCGCCGAGCAATTTCACCTATAACCACATCGGTCATTTTGCGGCCGCTAACGAGGCGGTGTGTAAGGCCCTGTTCTTAGGGGGGGTGACGCGCCGCTTCCCCCAGCTCAAGTTCGCCTTTCTCGAAGGTGGGGTCGGCTGGGCGTGTCAGTTATACGTCGATCTGATCGAACACTGGGAGAAGCGCAATATCGATGCCCTGGCCGAAGTTGACCCGACCAACCTCGACCATACGCTGTTCCGTGAACTCGCCGAGCAATACGGCAATACCACCATTGTCGAGGCGCTGCGCCGACGGGAGGCAGCCCTGGATACCGCCATGCCGCCCCAGGGTTCGGTCGATACCGGTGGCATTGAAAATCTGGATGACTACTCGGCCTGCGGCATCACCAAGGCTGAGGATATCAAGGACTTGTTTGCCACGAACTTCTACTTTGGCTGCGAGGCGGATGATCGGATGAATACCCTGGCGTTCAACCGCAAGAACAATCCGTTTGGCGCACAGTTGCATGCCCTGTTCGGTTCCGACATCGGTCATTTCGATGTCCCGAATATGGCCCATGTCCTGCCCGAAACCTACGAGTTCGTTGAAGACGGACTGATGACTCCAGAAAACTTTCGCGATTTCACCTGCGATAACCCAATTCGGTTCTTGGGCGGAACAAATCCGGACTTTTTCAAAGGAACGGGAGTGGAAGATGCTGCCGCTGCGGTCTTGGCGCAGGGTAACGCCGAGGTCAGCGTGAACGGTCAGGCCGAGGGCCAGGTGGCAAAGTAATAAATGATTCCCTCCCTCTCCCTCCAGGGGAGAGGGCTTGGGGGCAAGCTAAGACGCGACTGTCCGTCATCCTCGTTTGCATTATAATATCCACCCTGGCGGTCATTAGCCCCGCCAGCGTCCTGCTTCTACAGCGGCTCGAAGCGTTTCCTTTTCAGCAGTTGCCCCCTTCCCGCGTTTCCCAAGACCGTCCCGTTTTCTACAATCACCTCCCCCCGCGAGAGGGTATGCGTTGGCCAGCCAGTGATCTCAAAGCCTTCGTACAGTTCATAGTCGGCGCGGGAGTGCATATTGCGATGACGAATAGTCACATCTTTCTTCGGATCAAAGATCACGATGTCGGCGTCCGACCCCACCGCGAGCGTGCCCTTTTGAGGGTAGAGACCAAACAGCTTGGCCGGGTTGGTGGCGCTCACTTCGACGAAGCGGTTGAGCGACAGTTTCCCCTGACCGACGCCTTCGGAGTAGAGCATCGGGATCAGGGTTTCGAGGTTGGACATGCCGGGCAGCAATTCGTCTACGGTCTTGCCTGATTTTTTCTGGGCCAGGTTCCAGCCACAGTGATCCGTAGCCACGGTTTGCAGATTATCGTTGCGTAAACCGTCCCACATGACCTGCATCTGGGACGCTTCTCGGAGGGGCGGCCAGCCAACGTAGCGTTCGCCGTCCGGCTCTTCAAAGCGTTCGCGCGAGAGGTGCAAATACAGCGGCCGTGTTTCGCCGTAGATGATCTGGCCATGGGCGCGGGCCTGACGAATCGGCGCCAGGGCTTCCTCACACGACAGATGGACCAAATAGATGGGGGCCTCGGCGTATTTGGCCATACTGATCGCGCGCTGTACCGCCAAGCCTTCGGCCTCGCGGGGCCGCGAGTCAGGGAAATGTTTTGGTCCGAGCTTGCCCTCGGACGTCATTTGTTCGCACAGATAGCCGATTAAACATTGATCTTCGGCATGAACGTTCGTAAGCGCACCATACTTGCCAGCCTGGGCCATAACCTTGAGATAGTCGGCGGCCAACTCGTCAAAACGGGCCATGCCGATCATGAACAACTTAAAGCTGGTATGGCCCTCAGCAATCGCGTCCGCCATTTCATCAATAATCTGCGGGGTCGGCTCCAGGATGACCGGGTGGATACCGTAGTCGATAATGGATTTGTCCTTGGCTTTCTCCTCCCAGGCTTCGACGCTGGCCTGAATCGACTGGCCCGTTTCGGGTAAGGCGTAATCGACGATGGTGGTGACACCACCACACGCCGCGGCCACGGTCCCAGAGTAAAAATCATCAACCGAGCGGTAGCCCATGAGTTCGATATCCACATGGGTATGGACATCAACGCCACCGGGGAAAAGGTATTTCCCGCTTACGTCAATTTCCTTGGCCGCTGGCCCCAGACCCTGGCCGATGTGTGTGATCTTGCCGCCCTCAATGCCGACATCAGCCGGCGTAACATCACTCGCAGTCACGACCGTTCCGTTCCGAATAACGAGATCCATACCGCCCTCCTTTGAAGATGGTGTTTACACCTGTACCCGGTCTCCCAGCTTTCGGGCCGCGTCCACTAACGGTTGGACCAATGCGGCAACGTCGGAATCAGCGATGCTCGTAATCCCGGTAGGATTAGAGGCAAGCTGGTCAGTTTCGACTTTTCTATGTGCAATGCGCCATGCGCCCTCGTGTTTGACCAGGCGATCAACATAACGTCCCTGGGCGAATATCTTATATCCACCAGCGGTCGCCAGCGTTGCCAGCATACTGCACTGGCCTGTAGCTTCGTCTCCGTTTACCTCATAGAGAAAGTTGGTCATCATGTGCCGACAGCGAATTTCTTCGATATGAACATCCGCATAGCCACGCAGGGCCGTCTGGCCACGCATGGCGCGCGTGCCAACCTGAAAAATCCCGTCCGGCGTAAAGCATTCGACCCAGGCTTCTGGATTGAGATCGTCAATGGCGTGGGCGTAGCGGGCAAAGAGTTCCTGGATAGCCAGTTTTTCCATCCATTCGTTTTCCATTCGATCCCTCCTTAGCGTTGAAACTCTTGGTGATGTTCGAGCCACCAGCGGGCGATATCGATGCGCCGCGCAATCCACACATCACCTTTGGCCTGGGCGTATTCGATAAACTCGCGTAGTCCCGACGTCCGACCGGCTTGACCGGCGATACGCGGATGGAGTCCGATGGACATCATCTTGGGATAGCCGGCCTCGCCCTCTGTCCAGAGTTCGTCCAGGCCGCGCTTACACGACTCAAAGAAATCTGCCGGGCTGCCATAGCCCTGGGGCAGGACATAACGCGCGTCGTTATAGGTGAAGGAGTACGGCACAATCAGATGTCGAGTTTCTCCGACTTGGGTGAAGTACGGCAGGTCGTCGTTATAGGCGTCCGCGTCATACACAAAGCCGCCTTCGGCGACGATGAGTTCTCGGGTATGGACGCTCGGCCCGTAACGGCAGTACCAGCCCAGCGGCCGTTCCCCGCCCGTCTTCTGAATCGACTCGATGGCCCACTGCATATGCTGTTGCTCTTCTTCCCGACTCAGTCGCCAGTGCTCGCTCCAGCGCCAGCCGTGGGAACACGGCTCGTGGCCACTCTCGGCTATCCACTCGCCCACTTCAGGATTCCGCTCCAGGGCGACTGCACAGGCAAAAAACGTCACCTGGATTTTATACTCGTCGAAGAGGCGCATGAGCCGCCAGATTCCAGCCCGGCTGCCGTATTCATAGACGGACTCGGTCGCGAGGTCCCGATATTTTTTATCAAGCGCATAGTTGATCTCGGCCAGCCCTTCGTTGCGCTCGTCGCCAGCCGGCTTTGCATACTCGGAGCCTTCTTCATAATTCACCACCAGATTGACCGCGACCTTGGCGTTATTCGGCCAGACCGCCTTCGGTGGCCGCCGGCCATAGCCGACAAAGTCACGCTTCGGACCGGGCACGTCTTTATCGATAAGTTGCACGGGCCACCTCCTTACACCATCTTGGCCGGGCTTGGCTGCTCATGCCCCAGGATGGGATGGGGCTGATACGGCGCTTCGAGTGTCGCGACTTCCTCATCGCTCAGTTCCATATCAGTAGCGGCAAAGAGTTCTTCCAGATGATGCAGCTTCGTGGCTCCGATTATGGGCGCGGTGACGCCCGGCGCTTGGAGTATCCAGGCACAGGCAATCTGGGTCGGTGTGACACCCCGCTGTTCGGCGACCTTTTCTACTGTCGCGGCAACAACGAAATCATTCTCACGGAAATAATTGTTATGCGCAAACGCATCGGTTTCTGCGCGCTTGGTCAGGGCCGTACTCCTCGCGGGCTGACGGTTACCGGCGAAGAAGCCGCGCGCCAGCGGGCTCCACGGAATAAGCGCCACGCCTTGGTCGATACACAGCGGATTCATCTCCCGTTCTTCCTCACGATAGATCAGGTTGTAGTGGTTCTGCATGGTCACGAAGCGGTGCCAGCCGTGTTCCTTGGCTAGATAGAGCGCCTTGGAAAACTGCCAGGCGGCCATGCTGCTCGCGCCCAAATAGCGCACCTTGCCGCTGCGCGTGAGGGAATCCAGGGCTTCCAGAGTTTCTTCAATCGGAGTGGAAAAATCCCAGCGGTGAATCTGATACAGATCGATATAGTCCATTTTGAGACGACGCAAAGAATTTTCGCACGCCTCTACAATATGCTTACGACTCAGCCCGCCACGGTTTGGCCCAGGCCCCATCTTGCCCCATACTTTGGTGGCAACGACAATGTCGTCGCGTGAGGCCAACTCCCCCAACCAGTGTCCGGTAATCTCTTCGCTCAGCCCGATCGAGTAGACGTCGGCGGTATCAAAAAAGTTTACGCCGGCTTCGAGCGACACCACAAAGTGCTCGCGGGCTTCGTCTTGGCCTAGCGCCCAGTCACGCGGCATCGCCCATTCGGGCTGCGGACCGCCTCCATAGCTCATGCAGCCGAGACAGAGCCGTGAAACGGTCATTCCAGTATTGCCAAGCTTGGTAAACTGCATACTTCCTCCAAGGTACTATTGGACATTATTGACGTGGCTGTCGTTGGGCGAAGTCTTCCGCGATCTCCGAGAATGGAGCCCAGCTCACTCCGGCGTGACTGTTGAAATATTCAATCAGGCGCTCGTGCATCATCAGCACCTGCGGGCGGCCGCTCACGTCGGGATGGATGGTCATGGTGAATACGGCATAGTCATATTCACGGTAGATCCAGTCGAACTGATCCCGCCACATTTGTTCAATGTCACGCGGATTCACAAAACCGTGGCTGTTGGGCGATTTTTTGATGAACATCATGGGCGGCAGGTCGTCGAGATACCAGTTGGCCGGAATCTCAACCAGATCTGTTTCCTCACCGCGCATGAGCGGCTTCATCCATTCTTCTGCCGGCTTGGAATAGTCGATATTCGTCCAGGTATCACCGACCCGGACATAGTACGGATGGAAGTCGTTATGCATCAGACTGTGGTCGTAGCGAAAGCCGTGTTTGAGCAGGAGTTCGTTGGTCACGTTCGAGAACTCCCACCACGGGGCCACATAGCCGGACGGACGGTTGCCTGACTTTTCCTCGATCAGGCCGATGGTTCTGACCAGCACGTCTTCTTCTTGCTGAGGCGTCATGGCAATCGGGTTCTCATGCGAATAGCCGTGCGCCCCGATCTCGTGGCCGGCCTCAACAATCATTTGGGTCTGTTCGGGAAACGTCTCGATCGAGTGGCCAGGAATAAACCAACTTGTTTTGATGCCATACTTCTCGAACAGCTTGAGCAAGCGCGGCACGCCGATTTCGCCGGCAAACAGACCGCGCGAAATATCATCCGGCGAGTCTTCGCCGCCGTACGACCCCAGCCAGCCGCCGACCGCGTCCACGTCAATTCCATAGGCAAGTTTGATGTCCTTTGTGGCCATATCTCCTCCCTATTCGTTACACTGTCTTGCGTTTCCGCCGCTTTTCGATACCAAAGCTCCAATGGTTAATACTGAACACATTCTCCCATTAGCGGATAAGCGGCAGCTCTGCTACCTTGAGTGCGGCGACTCGCAGGGCTACCCCGTTCTTTGGTGTCATGGCAATCCAGGTTCGCGCCTCGGCTGGCCGCTCTTGCTGAGCCGTACCGGTCAGGTCAAGGCGCGCGTGCTCATTCCCGATAGGCCGGGATTTGGGAAATCAGATCCACAGCCCTCTCAGTCCTATCTCGCCTGGCCTGCCGACATCGTACAACTCGTGGACTCTTTAGACATCGAGCAGTTTGTGGTGGCGGGAGTGTCAGGGGGCGGGCCGTTTGCCTTGGCTTGTGCATGGCAGCTCTCCGACCGAGTCGCCGCAGTGGGGCTTATCAGTACAGGACCGCCCGTGGCGGAAGTCCTTCGCCAGGCGAGTTTAACCAATCGCCTCATCTTTACTCTTGGACGTCGTGCTCCGCACCTCGTCCGATTATACAGCTTCATGCTCAGCTACCTCACCCGGAGTCACCCGGATCGGATGATCCGGCAGTTGCTCAGCGGGTATGCCGAAGCTGACTCAACGCTGTCCCACCGTCCCGACTTACAAGAATTTTTCTGCCAGTATTTGAAAGAAGCCTATGCGCAGGGGGGATATGCCTCGGCAGACGAAATCGTGCGGTTCTCTCGGCCGTGGCATATCCCCATACCCCAGATCTCTACCCCCATACACCTGTGGCATGGGGAAGCGGACAACGCGATCCCTCCATCCTTTGGACGTCATCTTGCTGAGAGACTTCCCCGCTGTTCCGCGCAGTTCATTCCAGATGCCGGTCATCTCTGGATCCTTGACCATCTTCACGAAGTGGTTGAAACGCTCCTCAGTGAGGTGAGCCCAACAAGCCTGTAGAATTAGCGAAGCAAAAGGAGGAAAAAATGGACCCGGAAAATTTTTGGCGGGCGTATCTTCAAGCAAGATTATTATCGGGGGTCTTCGTCCTTTTCCTCACTTGGTCTATCGCTCAAGCCGACGATGTAGCCAAGAGTCCGTATGGCCCGGATGATGAGATTGGAGTGCTGAACGAATTAACCGATGCGAATACCCTGGCCGTCTTGCAACGTGTCAGCAGCGGCAAAACCTATGACCTCAGTGTTGAGAATTTCGTTGGTATGCCGGGCTTGGCCGACCTCGGGATGGGCGACCCACCGTTTCATATGTGGCTGACGCATACGCCACGCGGGATGCGGGTCGAGCAGTTGTCCCCGGCCGGCGGTCCGCCCAACCTCGCCTTATACGACGACGCCTATACCCTGTCCGCTCACACGGGCACGCATATTGACGCCCTGAATCACCTGGGACGGGGTGAGAAGATTTTTAATGGCTACGACGCCCCGACCTATTTGAGCGACAAGGGCTGGACCAAGGCCGGAGCGGATGCCATCCCCCCCATTATCACCCGCGGGATTCTGATTGACGTGGCCGGCGATCATGACGTGGACATGCTGCCTGCCTCGTATGAGATTACGGTCGAAGACCTTCAGCGAGTGATGAAGAAACAAGGCGTCCGCCTACAGAAGAATGATGCCGTTTTAATCCGTACCGGACGTATGACGGTCTGGCCCGACCCCAAAAAATTTGTGCATAACGATCCGGGCATTACCAAAGAAAGTGCCACCTGGCTGGTCGATAATGGAGCGGTCATTATCGGTGCGGACAATATGGGGGTCGAAAAATTTCCGATGGCGAAAGACAGTGTGCACGACTACTTGTTTACCCAACGGGGGGTGTGTCTCCTCGAACTGCTGTGGCTGGAGGATTTGGCCAAAGACCAAGTGTATGAATTCGCCTTTATCGCCGCGCCGATCAAAATACGCGGCGCAACCGGCTCGCCGATCCGCCCGCTGGCGCTACCGATTCGAGCAGAACCGGGAGAATAAAACGAGACAGAAGCGTTCCGTTACACACAGAGACGCGGAATAACGTATTCCCCAAAGCGTTCCATCTCTTCCAACATGGGGTGAAACTGGAGGAGAAAAGTGGTCACACCAATGTCTTGAAAGGCACGGAACTGAGCGGCGACCTGTTGGGGAGTACCCACCATGCCGGCTGCTGTTCCGCCGTTCGTACCAATATGGCCGACTGCGTATCCGTACGTCCGAGTCATGACAGCTTTACGGTCAACGCCAGCGATCGGTTCTTCATAGCGTAGGCTATGCAGCCGGGCATGTTCTTCCTGTGCTGCTGTCGTTGAGTCACGGCAGATCACGAACGCGCTCATACCAAACTGTACCTCACGGCCCTGTTCTGCCGCAGAGGCACGCACTTGATCGACCAATGTCTTTGTTTCATCTACTGGCCGTCCGTTTATGAGGTACACATCAGCGAGTTTTGCCGCCAAACGCTGAGCCACGTCAGACTCTCCGCCAAAGTAAATGGTCGGATATGGTTTGCGAATGGGAGGCGGCGTCAGGGTAATATCGTCGATCTGATAATAGCGTCCTTCAAAACTAAAATGCGGCTGTGTCCACAGTCCTTTGAGAATGGTGAGAAATTCTTCAGATCGGACATAGCGATCATCGTGCGGCATAGGTGGTAATCCCATCGCCTCCCATTCACGTTGCCACCAGCCAGTCACAAGGTTAAGCGCGGCGCGGCCACCACTAATCTCGTCAATACTACAGGCCATCTTGGCCACTGTTGCCGGATGCTTAAAGGCCGGCCGCACGGCCGGCATGAGTTCAATGTTCTTGGTAATCGCGGCCAAGGCCGCACTGGTCGTCCAAGCGTCCTGCTGATTCAGCTCAGGGCCAAACGGATTAAACGTATGCTCGGCCAGCAGCACGGTGGCAAAGCCCAGCTCTTCGGCCAGCAGTGTCAGGCGCCTGGTATACTCAAATGAGGCATCCATCGTGTCTGGAGCTTTTGAGATGATCCAATTGCCATACACTGGTGTCCAGAAGCCCAGGCGCATTTTATCGCTTGATGGGTTTTCCATATGGTTCAACCTCTTAACCTGGCTATGCCTCTCAGATTCCTGATACACTGCTATCGAGAAAGACCAGACCGGTCTCCTTTGAGCGCTCGGTCCATCCCGCACGTCCTGAAGTAGCAACTGAGAATGGACCTCACAAGCCAACGGAATACGCTTCCTTGCCTCACCACCACGGATGTGATGGGCTGTCAGCAGTGCATACCGACCTGCTCATTGCCCTGGGAACCCGTCTTCGGAGTCGAACCCGTATCGTGGACGACGATCAATCCGCCAAACGCGCCGCGGTGCTCGTCCCCTTCTTCGAGCGCGAGGGCGGCTACCATCTCCTGTTTACGCTTCGCACGTCCAATATGCCGACCCATAAGGGCGATGTCTCCTTTCCGGGCGGACGAGCAGACAAAAAGGATGCGTCTCTCCTGCACACCGCCCTGCGAGAATCCGAAGAAGAGCTGGGATTATACCCGTCAGACGTCCAGCAGATCGGCCCCTTGGACGACCTGCGCACCATGGCCAGCAACTATGTGGTTACGCCCTATGTTGGGGTGATTCCCTACCCGTACGATTTTCAACCAAACGCCTGGGAGGTGGCAGAGATTTTCTCCGTACCGTTCACGTTTCTCGCAGACCGCGGCAACCTGAATGCGGAAACCTGGCTATACGACGGCGCAACCATTCCCGTTCAGACCTATCGCTATCAGGGCTATAAAATCTGGGGCGCGACCCAGCGCATAATTGAGAATGTGCTGGATATTCTCAAGGTTCCCTGAGCGAGCGAAACTCGGGGATCATGGAGATTGCATACCGCTCTCCCACCTGAGACCCTAATCCCGTCCGGCCTCAACGATCTTCTCTGCCAGACCAATCGGATTGGTGAAGATCACTTCATGACTGCCCGGCATCTGTACCAACCGGTACAGCCCCAGGCGGTTTGACATGCGCGGATGCCAGCCCCACTCTCCCGGCGGCAGCGCAATGTCTTCCGTACAGTTCAGGAAACTCTTGGGGATGTCCACGGCGTGAAACGGCTTCATGTCGAGCTTGTCGCAAAACGGCTGATACGGTTCGGGCGAGAGTCGGGCATACACCGCCTGGGCCAGCTCCAGATCGGCGTCGTTGATGAATGCCTCGCGCCAAATCGGGAACGGCAAAGTCACGGTATGATCGCTCGAATGCGCTACCAACTCGGCAAACAGGGCTTGATAGTGACCTGGAATCTCATCCAGCAGACTATTACCGTCCTCACACACAAACGCGTTCCAAAAGATCAGCCGACGAATCCGCTCGGGAACAGCCGGGGCGACCTGGGAGAGAATCGTCCCGCCAAAACTATGGCCGAGCAGGACAATGTCGCGCAGATCTTTTTCAAGGATGAAGTCGATAATCGACTGCGTGCACTGGGCGTGATTGACGTTTTTATCAACGCCTTTGCCATGTCCGGCTATGGTCGGGCTGAAGGCCCGGTGGCCTTTCTCCGCCAGGTGCGCCCGCACCGGCTCCCAGGCAGAGCCGTCATGCCATGAGCCATGAACCAGGACAAATGTGGACATACTGCCTCCTGTCCGAGTCTTGGTATGATATGCCTACACGGACTGTCAATGCAGGCAGCCCGACTTACCCCGCCTCGCCCGGAATGATAGAGATCGTAACCAGGGAACACAGGAGGGGGCGCATGCAGCAGTTCCACACCGAGCGGGAGCAGCGTTTCATAGACCTGGCGGCGACCTTGGCCGACGACTTTGCCACGCGTGCGGCCCAGCACGATGAGGAAGGCTCGTTTCCCTATGAGAACTACGAGCGGCTGAAAGAGACCGGCTACAGTGTACTGACCATCCCCGAAGAGTTGGGCGGCATGGGCGCCAGCCTGTTGGAACGGATCAAGGCCCAGGAACGGTTGGCCCAGGGCTGCGGTCCGACGGCGCTCGCCATCAATATGCATTTCAATGTGATGAGTCTTCTCATCAACCTCTGGCAGCGGGAGCGCACGTCTCCCGTCGCAGCCATGCTGCGTCAGATCGCCGCCGAGCGGCTCATTATCGGCGGCTCGGGTTCCGAGCCAGACAACGCGGTTTCCATCCTCCGTCCGCGGACCACAGCGGAACGGGTGGACGGTGGCTGGCGGGTAAGCGGCCGCAAGATCTTCAGCACCCAGTCTATTGCGCTTGATCGGTATTTTGCAGAAGCAACCTGGAAGGAGGGTGTCCACGACGGCAAGCAGACCGGGACGATTATTACCTTTCTTATTCCGCGCGACACGCCAGGTTTCATCATCAAAGACGACTGGCATACCATGGGCATGCGTTCAACCGAGTCGAGAAGTACCGAACTCAAAGACGCGTTTGTTCCGGAAGCCGCGGTCTTCTTGAAGCGTCCGGTTTTCACCCGCGGCGGGATAACCAATCTGTTCCCGCGCGCGCCGTTCACCATCGGCAGCGTGTATATCGGCATTGCCACCGCGGCCCGCAATTTTGTGGTGGAGTTTATGCGCGACCGGCCGCGTTTCCCACTCGACAAACCAATGAGCCATCTGCCGAGTGTCTACACCAAGGTCGGCGAGATGGACGTGCTGCTGGAAGCGGCCCGGGCCGGCCTGTGGAAAGCCGCGGCCGAGGCGGACCGGGAAGCGCCCCGTACCTGGCTGCGTAAAAGTGTGGCTGCCAGGATGGTCGCCATGGAAAACTCCGTCCGCGTGGTTGATCTCGCCATGCGGGCCGTGGGAGGCGTCTCATATTTTAAGCGCTTGCCCTTGGAACGCTATTATCGCGATGTACGGGCCGGTCTGTTCCATCCTTTTGACAGCGATGAGACCCTGGAACTCCTCGGCAAGACCGCCTTCGGAATAGCCATGTACGATGAAGACACGATCCGCGCCCTTAAGAATCTGTAAGAAAGGGGCACTTCATGTCACACCCAGTCCGCTTCGGCATTCAGGTTCCACAACAAAACGGGGACTGGGACGATATGCTCGGACTGTGGCAAGAAGCAGACAGTCTGGGATTTGATACAGCCTGGGTCTTCGATCACTTCCTGCCTATTTTTTCCGACCCAACCGGTCCGTGCCTGGAAGGCTGGACTGCGCTATCGGCTCTGGCCATGGCGACCCAGCGGGTGCGCCTGGGCGTCATGGTGACGGGCAATACCTACCGCCACCCGGCCGTCCTGGCCAAGATGGCGACAACGGTGGATATCATCAGCAACGGCCGACTGATTTTTGGTATTGGCAGCGGCTGGTTTGCGTTGGAGCACGAGGCCTACGATATTCCCTTTCCCACCACCGGGGAGCGGCTGATCAGCCTGGACGAATCCATCACTCTGATTAAACAACTCTGGACCCAGCAGCAGGCAACCTTTACCGGCCGCCATCACCATCTGCACGATGCGCCCTTTGAGCCCAAACCGATCCAGCAGCCACACCCGCCAATTCTGGTTGGGGCCGGCGGGGAGAAGGTAGCCTTGGGCATTGTGGCGCGCCACGCAGACATGTGGAACACCTTCGGCACACCGGAGACCTTCCGGCATAAAATCGAGATCCTGGCCGACCACTGCTCACATATCGACCGGGACCCGGACGAGATTGAGAAGTCCGTCCTGATCTCGACGACCTTCTCCTCCGATCACAATATGCGCAAGCTGATTGAAGGCTATCTTGCCGTGGGCGTGACTCATATTATCTTTTCCGTTTCCCCCTCAACCGAGCCACAGCTCCTGCGTCATTTTGCCCGGGACATCATGGCCACATTCCGCTAAAGAGCTACAGTGCTTTTCAGGCTGCACAGGAAAGGAGACAGTCCATGCTCTATATTGTGACAACCAAAATTCTTCGGTCGCAGATTCCCGAGGATCAGGCTGCCGAACTGATCCAAAAAGAAATGGCCCATGCGCGCCAATTTATCGAGCAAAAGAAAATCCTGGCGGCCTATCGCCGGCTCGGCGGCGGCGGATCGTTCTTCATTGTCGATGCGGACTCGAACGAAGAGGTCCACCAGATTTTCTCCGGTCTGCCCCTGGCGCGCTATCTGGAGTTCGAGGTCACGCCGGTCCTGTTGCACCCCCTCTTTGGCGGGCCGGCATAAGGGAGGAGAGCAGTATGGCGACAGCTTCTATCGGTGCGCCGCTTGAACCACGCCGACGCTTTCTTGGCCATCCCATCCCGGCTGAGGGAGCAAACGGGCTGTTCACGCAATCGTGGTTCCCTCTTTGTCTCTCGAGCCAAGTGGCCAAGGGCCAAGTCCGGGGTATAGATTTTCTTGATGGACGGGTCGTTATTTTCCGCGGGGAGAACGGCAGGGCGCAGGTGCTGAGCGCCTACTGTCCACACGTTGGCGCGGACCTCTCCGTAGGCGAGGTACTAGGCAATACCATTCGTTGCGCTTTTCATCACTGGCAGTATGACCAACGCGGCGTCTGTGTCAAAACCGGTATTGGCGATCCGCCGCCCTCAGGCGCCTGTTTGTTCAACTTTCCCACCGCCGAAAAATATGGCCTGATCTGGGCCTTCAACGGTGAAACACCTCTCTTTGAGCTACCGGACTTTCCGTATCCAGAGGACGAACTCGCCATACAGGTTGAGGCGTTTAAGGGAGTTCTCCCAGTCGACCCATGGGTCTTGTGCTGCAACACGCCAGACATGCAGCATATTAAAGCCCTGCATGGCATCACGTTTGACCAGGAAGACCCGGATGAAGATATCGAATGGTCGCCCCACTCCATGCTATACGATTTCAAAGGCCGCCACGCCAATGGCGAGCCAATTGAATACCGAGTTGGTATTTATGGAACCAGTATCTTCTATCAAAGCAGTATCTTTGACGGACGCTGGTTTGGCTTTTTGGCCCCTTTTGGTCTGCCCCGTCCGGGTCAGACAACAACATACATGATTGTCGTTGCCCGCAAGTCGGACAGCGATACCGCCTCAACCGAAGCCTTCCTCCAATTCGCCATGCATCTCGAAAAAAAGGTTGTGGGGGAAGATGTGCCTATTATGCAAACCATTCACTTTCAGCCCGGCACACTGACAAAGAGTGATAAAGCTCTGAGCAAATTCTTCCAGTACTTACGTGACTACCCACGGGCGCATCCGTCAGCCGAGTTTATTACGTAATCTTGATGCGGGGTCTCAAAGATTTTTCAAAAGAAGGAGCGACTGATGAATATCAACGAAGCGGTGGAAACCCTGTGGCAGACTATGCAGGGCGGGCAGTACCCGCCCCCCGGCTTGGAAAAGGCATTGAATTTTGAGGATGCCTATCAGATTCAACTGGCGATTCTGGAACGACATCTGAACACGGGCGAACAACTCGCCGGCTGGAAGGTCGGCCTCTCGTCCGATGCTACCCGTCAGATGTTTGGTCTTGATGCCCCGATCAGTGCCTATCTGCTGGCCAGCCGTCGGTTCCAGAGTGGCGGTAGCTTCAACTGTGCCGACTTTCGCAAGCCGATTATTGAATCCGAGCTGTGCATCATTATGGGGCAGGAATTGAAGGGGCCTGGCGTGACCCGCGAACAGGCTTTGGCTGCTGTGGCTGGTGCCGCTCCGGCGCTGGAGTTGGTGGATATGCGGCTGAATATTGGGGTGGACCTTCCACTCGGCGTTGCCGATGGAGTGGCGCAGTGGGGATTTGTGACCGGCCCTGAGGTCAGGCCCTACCCGGCGGATGTAGACCTCGGAGCTATGACCGCAGAGACCAAGCGGAACGGTGAGGTAGTGGCAAGCGTGCAGGGCAAAGATGCAATTGACGATCAACTTCAGACCATTGCCTGGCTGGCAAACCATCTGGCGCAATTCGACCTGGCTTTGGAGACGGGCCAGTGCATTATGACCGGCTCGATGACCAAGCCGACACCCATCGAGAAGGGCGATACCTGGGAAACCACTTTTTCCACGTTTGGCAGCGTGTCCGCGACGTTTGCCTAACGACCGCGGCAGGGCCGAGGTATCCTACCAGGGCAGCACCTCGCCGTTGGCGTGCCAGAATTTTCCAGTTGTTTCCAGGGTCAGTGCGTCCATACGGGCGAGCAGTCCACGCGCCGCCGCCTCGGGTTCAATCAGTTGACTGCGCATCTGCTCGGGCAGATTGGGCACCAGTTGGGTATTGACCATCCCAGGGTGGAGCAAGGCCACCGCGATTCCGCGCTCTTTGAGGTCCTGGGCGAGCGACACCCCCAGCATATTGGCCGCGGCTTTGGACATCCGATAGCCGTACAGCCGGCCCGAGGTATTGTCGGTGATGGAGCCCATCCGGCTGGTCACAATGCCTATTTTTGAGCCATGGTCGAGGCAGGACTGGAGGGCGTGGACAACGCGCAACGGTCCCAGCGCGTTCACCTCAATCTGGCGTTGCACGTCGGCAATGGGTAAGGCCTCAAGATTGTCGTCCAGATAGATTCCAGCCACATGAATAAGTACGTCCACATGCGTGCCGATCAGGCGCTGAGCCAGGGCCTGGACCGCCGAGTCGGATGCCACATCGACGCCCGTCTCGACGCGCGCGCCCTTTGCGGCCAAGGCGGGCGAGTCGCCCAAACAGGCGGCAATCACGTTCTCCCCGCGCTCGCATAATTGCAGGCACAGTGCGTTTGCAATGCCTCGGTCGGCTCCAACGATCAGATAGGTTGCCATGCTGTTCCCCTCGATGCCTTCAGTCGTGTCTGCGGCTATGCTATCCCTTGGCAGGGGCTTTTGCCAGTTCAGCACGAGCAGTTCAACTCGAAACGATACCGCCGCTTATGTCAGAGAAAGACCCGTCCGCCGTCAGGCGCAAACTCGCCGCCATCCTGAGCGCTGATGTTCAAGGCTACAGCCGCCTCATGGGCGATGATGAAGTCGCCACGATTCGGACGCTGACCGCGTATCGGGAGCTGATGGCGCGGACTATTCAGCAACACACCGGTCGGGTGGTCGATTCTCCCGGCGATAATCTCCTGGCCGAGTTTTCGAGCGTGGTTGACGCGGTGCAGTGCGCGGTTGAGGTTCAGACGGAGCTAGCCGTACGAAACGCCGAGCTTCCGGTAGACCGACAGATGCACTACCGCATGGGTATCAACGTCGGCGACGTGGTGGTTGAGGGTGAGCGTATTTACGGAGACGGGGTCAACATCGCGGCCCGTTTGGAAAGCCTGGCTGAGGGGGGAGGCATCTCTATCTCGGGCGCCGTGCATGAACAGATAGCAAACAAGCTCGACCTGGCGTTTACGTATCACGGCGAGCAGCAGGTGAAGAATATCGCCCAGCCCATTCAGGTCTATCAGGTGCGCTGGGAGGCCGCAGACCTCGCGCCACCCACTCTCGACGGAGATCCCTTCCCCCTGGAACCAAAACCCCCAGGGCCCGGGTCGCTGATCACCCTCGGTCTGGTCGTCCTTGTGATTCTCGGCCTTGGTGCCTTCGCCCTCAAAGACTGGTATCCGCTCTTATCATCGCCGGCCTTCTGGAATCCGCCGCGCCTAGCGCTGCCTGACAAACCCTCGATTGCCGTGCTGCCCTTTACGAATATGAGCGGCGACCCGGAGCAGGAGTACTTCAGCGACGGCATCACCGAAGACATTATTACCGACCTCTCAAAAATCTCGGGCCTGTTTGTCATCGCCCGCAATTCCTCGTTTACCTATAAGGGTCGAGCGGTCGATGTTGAGCAGGTCGGGCAGGATCTGGGCGTCCGCTACGTTTTGGAAGGGAGTGTACGCCGGGCTAATGACCGGGTTCGTATCAATGCCCAGTTATTAGACGCCACCACCGGCGGTCATGTCTGGGCGGAGCGCTATGACGGCGAAATGCGGGATATCTTTGCCCTCCAGGATCAGGTCACGCAGCAAATTGTCCAGGCCCTCCAGATCACCCTGACCGCGGATGAGCAGACCCGTTTGGTCCAAAGATCGACCGATAACCTCCAAGCCTACGATTTCGTTTTGCGCGGGGAAAGCTATCTCTGGCGTACAACGCAAGAATCGCTGGTCCAGGCCCGACACCTGTTTGAGCAGGCCATCGCCCTGGACGCGCAGTATGCCGCGGCCTATGCCTGGCTGGGCTGGGCAGATTTCTTCGGCTTTATCATGCAGTGGGAGCAAGACCCCCAGGTCTCACAGCGCGCGCATGCGCTCGTGCAGCGGGCGGTGGCCCTGGACGACTCGTTGCCCGTCGCCCATCGGTTATTGGGCTATATCTATCTGTTCGAGAAGCAGCATGAGCGGGCGATTAGCGAGCTTGAGCGGGCGGTGGCTCTCGGCCCGAACGACGCGGACAATTATGCCTGGTTCGGAAGCGCGCTGACTTTCGTCGGGCGACCACAGGAGGCCCTTCGACTCATCCAACAAGCCATCCGCCTCAACCCCCGCTATCCTTTTATCTATCTGCACTTCCTGGGGCATACCTACCGCGTGCTCGGTCAGACAGAAGAGTCCATCGCCGTCTTAAAGCGCGCGCTCGCCCACAACCCGGATTTTCTGCCGGCCTATTATAATCTGCTCCTGGCCTCGGTTGATTTGGGCCGTCTTGAAGAAGCCCGGGCGCTGGCAACGGAGATTCTCCGCCTCAGCCCCAACTTCTCGTTCACAACCATGATCCAGGCGCTTCCGTATAAAGACCCCGCCAGCCTCGACCGTATCCTGGCCGCCTTTCGAGCGGCCGGCTTGGAGGAAAGCCCTAAAGATTGATCTCTTTGAGGCAGGTTTCCCTACGCCGGCAGTCCCGTTGTCTCGGGCAGGCCTAACATCAAGTTCAAATTCTGAATGGCGACGCCACAGGCACCCTTTCCCAGATTATCGAGAATCGCCACTAGCAGGACATGGCCGGCGGGATGGGGAGTGACATGGAGGTCGATACGATTGGTATCGTTACAAGCCTGCGGGTCGAAGCTGTGTTCGTTGGTTTCCGGGGGCGGCTCGTTGGGCAGCACCCGCACGAACGGCTCATGCCGATAGCGCTCCCGTAAGACTTCCCGGATCGTATCGCCCGCTCCACATTGCAGCAGACTGGTATGAAGCGGCACCTGGACCCGCATGCCGCACCGGAACGGCCCAACCGCCGGCACGAAGTGGGGCCCACAGTCGAGCAGGCTGTACTTCGTCATTTCCGGAACGTGCTTGTGCACCCGTTCCAGGGCGTAGGGCGCTTCATACACCAACGAGCCCAAGCCCAACTCAGCATCCTCCCATTTTTCAATCAGCGGTCGACCGCCGCCCGAGTAACCGGACAGCGCGTGAATGGAGACCGGTGTCTGTTTCGCGATCAGGCCGGCATCAAGCAGGGGTCGGACCAACAGCAGAAACGCCGAGGGATAACAGCCAGGATTAGCAACATATTTTGCCTGTCGAATGGCCTCGCGTTGGTCGGGCTGGAGTTCCGGCAGACCATAGACCCAACCGTCCTCGACTCGATGCGCCGTACTCGCGTCAATCAGCCGTGTGTCCGTGTACGCGGCCCAGCCCGCCGCCTCGCGTGACGCTGCATCGGGCAGGCACAGAATGGCCACGTCCGCTTCAGCTAGCACCACCCGCCGCGCAGCATCACTCTTGCGCTGCGCTTCGGCTACGGTCAACAATTCGATGTCATTTCGTCCTGCCAGCCATTCCCGGATACGCAGTCCGGTCGTGCCAACATGACCGTCGATATAGACTTTCGGGGGCATGGTCCTCGCCTTCTCTCTGTTCTCCGGTTTCATTATACTGGGTCATCCTGCTGGGGCAACGCGGACCACTCCTCGCCTCAGCCCAGGCAAGGGAATGAAAAACTGAACGCTCACTCAACGTATCCGGCCCTATCGCTTGACAGATTGCTTCGGAGTATGCCACAGATGGGGCATTCGTAAATGCACCATCATCAGGAAGCAACGCTTCCTGTGAAGAGGAGGGTACTATGGCAAAGTTACGCGTGATATCGGCAGACTCGCATATGATGGAGCCGGCTGATCTGTGGCAGCAACGTTTGGACAATAAATTCCGTGACCAAGCGCCGAAAGTGGTCGAAAACCCGAAGAATCCGGGCTTTATCTTTGTGGCGGATGGCATCGACCCCTTTCCCGTCGCCGGTGGGTTCGGGGCCGGGCGGTCCGGCGAAGAACTGAAAGACCATATGAGCAAAGGCTACGAAGCTGCCCGTCCGAGCGGCTGGGACCCTATCGAACGCATCAAAGACCAGGAGATCGACGGGGTCGAAGCCGAGGTGCTCTACACCACGCTGGGGATGCCGCTCTTCGGGCTGCCGAATGCCGACCTGCAACGGGCCTGCTTCGGGGCCTATAACGACTGGGTGGCGGAGTTCTGTTCGCATAGTCCCAAACGCCTGTACGGCATCAGCCTGATCTCTCTCGAAGATATTGACGCGGGCGTCAAAGAGCTGGAACGAACGCATAAGCAGGGGATGCGCGGCGCCATGATCTGGGGTTCGCCGCCCGAGGACAAGCCGTATAGCAGTCGCGAGTACGATCCCTTTTGGCAGGCCGCCGCGGAACTCCACATGCCACTCTCACTCCACGTGATTACCGGCAAGAGTAAAGAGAGCAAGGTCGATTTTTCGCAGATCAGCCTGTTCTATATGAACGTGATCCACGAGGTGCAGCGTTCCCTGTCGACGATCGTTTTTGGCGGCGTGTTGGAGCGTTTCCCCGAACTCAAGATCGTGTCCGCCGAAAATGACACGGGCTGGTTCCCGCACTTCATGTATCGTATGGACCATGCCTACGATAAATTCCACGCCATGGAAAAAGAACCCCTGCCGATGAAGCCGAGCGAATATGTCCGGCGGCAGGTCTGGGCGACCTTCCAGGACGACCCGGTCGGTCCGGCGACCTATAAGATCTTTGGCGAGGACAATTATATGTGGGCGTCCGACTTCCCGCATACCGACTCAACCTGGCCGGAATCCCGACAGTGGATCAAGAAGGACTTCAACGGCGTGCCGGAGGAGATCACCCGCAAGATCGTGTTTGAGAATGCGATCAAGGCGTACCGGATGGATGTGGACTAGTCAGCGTCGCTGATTCGTGTAAACCGAAAAGGGTCGGGGAGTCTTCCCTGGCCCTTTTGTTTTTCTTCATCGTGAACCGCTACGAAGATAGGCTGCATCACTTGAAACGTGCGGTCTCGGCCAGTACTGTAACCCATCAGGATTTGTTCATCCTTAAAAATATGCCAGAGGTGTAGCAGCACCTCCACAAAAGGAGAGTCTGATGTCTGTTTCAAGAAGGATGTTACCCGTACTCGTTGTCGGAATAGCCCTCTCTTGGCTGCTTCCTGCGGTTACTCTGGCGTGTCGCTGTCTTCCACCTCCGTCGCCGAATTTTGGGCTGGAAAAGTCAGATGTCGTCTTTGTCGGCAAAGCGACCGACGTGGAAACGATAGAAGCGGATGGCTGGTTGTATGGCGCCTTCAAGCAGATGATGGGCTCGGAGCAAATGTACGAGTTTGAGACCATACGGGTGACGCTGGAGGTCACAACTCCGATTAAGGCGGCCGATGAATCTCCACTGATTCTCGAAACGCTCGCCTCACAGGAACAGTGTGGGATACCGTTTCAGACCGGAAAAGAATACTTCGTGTATGCCTACCGCAGTCCGCAGGGCGATTTGAAAACCGATATGTGCACCCGGACGGATACGGCCGCCAAGGCGACTGAAGATATGGCAGTCCTGGTTGAAAAAAAGAAGCGCTCCGTAACCCGTGTCAAGCCTCCGCTCCCCTGAGGACATTACCGTCATTCAGGAAAACGGTAATGTCCTCAAACGCTTGGGGGTCCTGCGTAAAGAACAGATGGCCGCCTTCAAACAGGGCCAGCCGGGCAGTCGTAATCTGTCGGCGTAGTGCTTCCCGATTGGCGACCGGGGCGACCCCGTCGTACCGTCCGTCACAGATCAATACCGGCATCCTGAGTTGCGGCAGGCGGCTGTAGGTATCGTGTTTTTGGTGCGCCTCGATTTGGCGGCGCGCCCCAATGGCTGCACCAGACTCGGCCGCCCTCCCTGCGCGGATGGCCAACATCTCATCGATTAGGGTTTGGGACTCCTGACCGTTAGCTGCCTGCCAGGCCGCGTCCCGTCGCAGGTCGCTCAGCTCGACTACCCGTCACACCCTGAAATACGACAATCCGCTTCTCCTTGAGATTGCGTAGAACGTTGGCAAACTTCTCTTTTGCGGTTTTGCCAGTCAGCAGGTGAAGCCCAAGCGATGGCGGGCCGGCATTCTGCATCTTCTCGACCATGTTCTGGAACCATTCTATTGAATGATCACTCCTATCCGCCCAATCCAGGACAAGCAGGCCGGCCCCTTCCAGAATGTCCTTCATATTCGCTATAGGAGCGAGCGTGCTGATGGAACGTTCTTCCGCCCACGGCACTGGATAGTGGGGCTCTCCTCCTGTTCCCTGAAAAATGTCATGAAAGACTAAGCGTCCTCCCGGTTTGAGGACCCGCGCGATCTCAGAATAAAAGCCATGTTTGTCCGCAATATTCATCTGGACGTGCTCGGTCCAGACAATATCAAAAGCCTGATCGTTGAATGGGAGTTCCAGCGCATTGGCCTGGCGGAATCTTACAGCCTCTTGTAAGCCAACCAGTTTCGCAAGAGCAGTCGCAACATCAATATATTCCTGTGTGAGGTCAACCCCGGTCACATGGCACTGATACTCTGTGGCCAAATATCTGGCGGAACCACCCAGCCCACACCCTACATCAAGTATGTGCATTCTAGCTGTTAAGCTGGCGCGGCGTGCTAACTCGATGGTGGCATCGCGGCCCCGAATATGAAATTCATCCACAGGGGCAAGATCGATGGGTGTAAGTTGGTGTACGTCTTTGCCCATGTCGGTCAGGGCCTTGAGGATAGAATCCAGGATTCCACCAACGCCATAATGATTTTCAACAGGATTTGTTATGGTCATAGTAGGGTTCCCGCTGGCTTGATTGTCTCCCTCAATAACAAGTTCTAGACGGGAGAGATCAGAGCATGGCTTCATCTTTAAAGAAGGCGATAATTTCCTCAAATGCTTTGGGGTCCTGCGTAAAGAATAGATGGCCGCCTTCAAACAGCGACATTTGGGCGGTGGGAATCTGGCGGAGTAATGCTTCCTGATTATCCACCGGCGCTATCCCATCATACCGCCCACCACAGACGAGAGTCGGCATGTTGAGCTGAGACAAACGTTCATATGTATCGTGCTCTTGTCGCGCTTCGATCTGGCGCCGCGCACCAATAATCTTGCCAGGTTCGTCCACCCCCATCGTCCGAATGGCGAGCATCTCATCCATCAAAGTCTGAAACTCCTGGGCGTTAGCTGCTTGCCAAGCCGCATCGCGGCGCTCATCGCTCAACTCGACCACTCGTTTGGCCCACTCCTCCGCGGAGAGTGAAGCAAGTTCATGCAACGGATATGAAGCTCCTCCCTCCCCGCCGCTACTTGTACAGCCAAGGACCAACCGCTTGACGCGGCTCGGATACCGCAATGCAAATTCCTGCGCGACCATGCCACCGAAAGAGATGCCCATAACCAGGCACTCATCCCACCCGACCGCCTGGAGCAGACCATCCGCATCAGCCGCATAGTCCGCCATGGTGTAGGCAGTGTCAGGTTTATCCGTTTGACCCAAGCCACGCTGGTCATAGGCCAGGACCTCAAAATGCTCGGTGAGCGGCGAATCAAACGCATTCGGCGACCGCCGCAGATCCCCACCCGTGCCGCTGATGTACAGCAGGCGCGGTCCGGCCCCGCGAATCTCGTAATACATCTGAATGTCACGAACAGCGGCAAATGGCATCGTGCTCCTCCAGCTCTGGCGGCGTTTCCGGGGCTGCGGTTACGCAACCTTGGGGATAAACGCGGCGTATTTGTCCAGCAACGGGAAGACGGCATCTTTCCCTTCGGACGGCACAAAAAACACCGCCCGCTCCGCTCCCAACTCGCGGTATTGTTGCAGCACCGCCTCATCGTCTGGAGCGCCCAGGAACGAGATCGCGATATCGTCCGGTTGACGGCCGGCCTTTTCTGTCCGGTTCCGAAGGTCGTTTACGATCGCCGGCAGGTCTTTATAAGCCTGAGCGTTGGGAAACCAGCCATCGCAATAGCGTACCACCCGGTCGAGTCCGTTTGAGGTGTGTGAGCCCAGGATGATGGGCGGATGGGGTTTCTGCACGGGCTTCGGGTAGGACCAGATCGGATCAAAATCGACGAACTCGCCGTGATACTCCGCTTCCTCTTCGGTCCAAATGGCTTTCATCGCCTCAATTTTCTCACGTAAGACCTTCCAGCGGCGTTTGAACGGCGTCCCATGGTTCTCCATCTCTTCAGCGTTCCACCCACCACCGATACCAAAGAGCAGACGACCGTTAGAGAGCTGATCAACCGAGGCCACCGCGTTGGCCATCGTAATCGGATCGCGCTCCATGGCGAGACAAATCCCGCTCCCGATTTTGATATTCGTAGTGACCGCAGCTGCGGCTGTGAGCGCCACAAACAAATCGTGCGTATGCCAGTACTCCCTGGGCAAATCGCCCCCAAGGGGAAAGGGGGTACGGCGACTGGCCGGGATATGAGTGTGCTCCGGGTACCACACAGACTCAAAACCGCGTTCTTCGCAGGCAACGGCCAGCTCATCCGGTCGGAGCGCATAATCCGTGGCAAACATCTCAATACCGAGTTTCATCTGACCCTCCTTTAGGCGTTGGCACTCTGCGCCTGTCATGACACCCTGCCCGGCCAAAGTCAAGCAATACACGGGCAAAGCGCGTTGACGCTCACCAGGGGGAACGATAGGCTATGGGGCTATCTTTCAGAGCCATGCAAAGGAGTTGTTGCGGCTATGAACAGGGAAGATAGTGCAATACAAACAGACCCTTCAGGAGCAAATAGAGCTTCTCAGATTGAGCACCTGGAGGCCTCCGGCCCACCACGTCCCACCACACCTGCCCACATTATTCAGGACGACCAGGAAGCGATTGATATCGCCCACCGTCTGGCAAAAAGTTTTGCACAGGAGGCGGCGCTGCGTGACCGGGAACGCCGTCTGCCGCTTGCCGAACTAGACACGTTCTCGCAGAGCGGCTTGTGGGGCATGACCGTGCCCAAAGCCTATGGCGGCGCCGAGGTCTCCTATGTCACGGTGGGTGGGGTAATTAAAATTATCTCCGCCGCCGACCCGTCGCTCGGACAGATCCCGCAAAACCACATCGGCATCCTGGATATCATTCGTCTGTGCGCCAGTAAGGAGCAGAAACGTTTTTTCTTTGGCGAGGTCTTAAAAGGTGTGCGCCTCGGCAATGCGTTCTCCGAAAAAGGCAGCAAAACCGTCGGCCATTTTGAAACGCGCATACGTCCCCACGGGGACGGCTATATCGTGAATGGACAAAAGTTTTATTGTAGCGGCGCGCTGCTCGCCCACATGGTGCCGGTCGCAGCGACCGATGAGCATGGTCAAGCGCAGCTTGCCTTTGTGGAACGCGATGGGCCAGGACTGCGCATTATCGATGACTGGTCGAGTTTCGGCCAACGCACCACCGCGAGCGGGACTGTTCTGCTGGAGGACGCATTCGTGCCGGCCAGCCATGTTGTCCCGGCACATGAGGCGTACGACAGACCAACCGCGAACGGGGCAGTCTTACAGATTATTCATGCCGGTATCGATCTCGGTATTGCCCAAGCTGCCATCGATGAAACCATTAACTTTGTCCGCAGCTATACCCGTCCATGGATCGATAGCGGTCAGGAGCACGGCTATGAGGACATGTACTCCATTGCTCAAATCGGAGATCTCAAAATGCGCCTGCACGCGGCAGAGGCCATCCTGGACCGAGCTGGTCGCACGGTCGACGCGGCAATGGCCAATCCGAATGAAGACAGTGTGGCCGCAGCCTCAATTGCCGTGGCTGAAGCAAAAGTTCTGACCACGGAAATCACCATTCAGGCGACCAATAAATTGTTTGAACTCGCCGGCACTCGCTCCACTCTCGAAGAATACAACCTGGATCGGCACTGGCGGAATGCCCGCACCCATACGCTGCACGATCCCGTCCGGTGGAAGTTTCAGGCAATCGGCAATTACTATCTGAATAATATCAAGCCGCCGCGCCACGCGTGGATATAGAAGAACAGGCCAAGGAGAATATATGAGCCAGGCGTCCTCGCAAGCCACCACTCCACCGGACCAAGATATTCGAGTCGCCGCGCCAATGGCGCGGGTCGAGGCTCCCGCCCACATTATTCGTGACGATCAGGAAGCCCTGGCTGTTGCCCGTCGTCTCGCCGAGCGTTTTCAGCAGGAGTCGGCCGAGCGCGACCGCGAGCGCCGCCTGCCGCGTAAAGAATTGGACGAATTTTCGCAGAGCGGCTTATGGGGCATCACTATTCCGAAAGCATACGGCGGGGCGGAAGTGTCCTTCTCGACCGCCGCCGAAGTCACGGCCATCATCTCGGCCGCAGATTCGTCTTTAGGCCAGATTCCCCAAAACCATTACTATATGATCGAAGCCGTCCGACTGGATGGAACCGAGGAACAAAAGGAGTTCTTTTTCAAACGAGTGCTGGAGGGCGACCGCTTCGGGAATGCCTTTGTCGAGCGCGGCACCAAAACCGTCTTTGACTTTCAGACGCGCCTCACGGCCTCCGGCGACAGATTTCTCCTGAACGGCAGAAAGTTCTATTCCACGGGTGCGGTGTTTGCCCACTGGGTACCGGCTGTCGCCAAGGACGACCAAGGGCGGATTGCTATCGTCTTTGTCAGGCGTGATGCGCCAGGGGTCACCATCATCGACGACTGGTCGGGTTTCGGCCAGCGAACCACAGCCAGCGGGACTGCGGTGTTCGAGAATGTTGCGGTCGAGCCTTTTCATATTATCGATCACCAAGCGGCGTTTGACCGGCCCACCCCAATGGGCGCCGTCGCTCAAATTTTTCATACCGCGGTCGATGCCGGTATCGCCCGCGCGGCCCTGGCCGAGACAATCGCCTTTGTCCGTCAGTATACACGTCCGTGGATCGATAGCGGCCAGGAACACGGTTACGAAGACCCGTACACTATCCATCAGATTGGCGAGCTTGAGGTCCGGGTGCATGCCTCGGACGCCCTACTCGAACGGGCAGGCCGCTTTGTGGATGCGGCAGTCGCCTCACCAACCCAGGAGAACGTCTCTCAAGCCTCGATTGCCGTAGCTGAGGCAAAAGCCATGGCCACGGAAGTCTCTGTGCTGACGACAAACAAGTTGTTTGAGTTGGCCGGCACCCGTTCAACCCTGGAGGAGTACAACCTGGACCGGCACTGGCGCAACGCCCGCACCCATACCTTGCACGATCCCGCGCGCTGGAAATATCACGCCATTGGGAACTACTGGCTGAATGGCGTGCCGCCGCCGCGGCACGGGGCGAGCTAGAGCGTTTTACACTGTCGTGTAGCGTATAGGGAGGGGGGCGTGGTAGGCTACGAGGGGCCAGGGGGGCATATGCAAGCGTATTCGATGGATCTCCGGGAGCGCGTGGTAGCCGATCGGGTGGCG